>ENA-OQDT01001315-OQDT01001315.1-human-gut-metagenome-genome-assembly--contig:-NODE-1315-length-14681-cov-2.698571_pt1 | contig 14681 bp, 14 predicted proteins | sample MGYA00242786_ERZ504617 | MGnify/ENA primary metagenome ERZ504617 (study PRJEB26092, sample SAMD00036337) | human gut metagenome | host: Homo sapiens | study: EMG produced TPA metagenomics assembly of...
GAAATCTTCTTTTGTAAGAATATCCCGGATTGATTTTACTGCATGAAAAGCAGTCGGCGAGTTCTTTATAAATGATGTGAGTTCTTTAATTGTCTGGTTCTCCATAATGTTCCTCCTGGCATTTCAGCCCCTTTATTTTCCAGATTCTTTTGCACGTTCACACTCGGCAAGCTTCAGCATGATAATTCCAAGTGCAGTCAGCACTACCGGTGTGATCACATTCATTGCAAAGGTAAATGGATTTTTGTTATACATTCCCATTATACAACAGATCAGTGTCACAAAAAACACCATCCTCCAAAAAAGTATGCGATCTTCTGATTTTTCACAAAACGGTATTCTGCCGGAATCCGGTCAATACATTTCCTTTAATTCTACTAAATTCCCCTTTATTCTGCAAACTGTCTAATGATGTCTTTTACAATAAGGACTGCTTTATCCATTCCTTCTACCGTGATATGCTCAAATACGCCATGGAATGCATGTCCGCCCGTTCCAAGATTCGGACACGGAAGTCCTTTGAAGCTGAGTCTTGCACCGTCTGTTCCCCCACGGACCGGTGACACGATTGGTGTAATACCTGCATGCTCAATCGCTGCTTTTGCGTAATCGATCAGCTGCATGCACGGTTCAATCTTTTCGCGCATGTTGTAATAAGATTCTACAATTTCAACTTCCACTTTTCCTTCGCCGTACTTTTTATTCATCTCTTCTGCGATATCACGAAGTTTCTGTGCTCTTGCGTCAAAAGATCTGCGATCAAAATCACGGATAAAGTATTTCATCTTAGTCGTTGTCACATTTCCCTGCACGCTGACCAGATGATAGAATCCTTCATATCCTTCGGTTGTCTCCGGTCTTTCATTTACCGGAAGCATCTGGTGGATCTCGGTTGCAATGGTCTGTGAATTAACCATCACGTCTTTTGCTGATCCCGTATGTACGCTGACACCGTGAATGGTGATAAATGCAGTCGATGCATTGAAATTCTCGAACTGAATCTCGCCTTCCTCATCACCGTCCAAAGTGTAAGCATAGTCAGCACCAAAACCTTCCACATCAAAATGCTTTGCTCCTCTTGCAATCTCTTCATCCGGTGTAAATCCGATGCAGATCTTTCCATGCGGAAGTCCTTCTTTGATGATCTCTTCTGCCACGGTAAGAATCTCTGCGATTCCCGCCTTGTCATCTGCCCCAAGAAGTGTGGTTCCGTCAGTTGTGATCAGAGTTCTGCCCTTTAATTCTGCAAGGTACGGGAACTCATCTACTTTCAGAATATCTCCGGAACCTTTCAGGACAACGTCCTTCCCGTCATAATTCTCAATGATCTGTGGCTTTATATTTTCCCCTGATGCATCTGCCACAGTGTCCATATGCGCAACCAGACCAAGCGACGGCTTGTCTTCGCATCCAGGAGTTGCAGGGATGTGTCCATATACATATCCCTTGTCGTCCACTCTTGCATCTGCGATTCCAAGACCTTTCATCTCTTCTACAAGCATTCTTGCCAGTACCAGCTCTCTGTCTGCTGACGGGACAGTATCGCTTGTCTCATCACTGGTTGTCCATACCGGAACGTAGTTTAAAAATCTTTCGTAAGCTCTCATATTGTTAGGTTCTCCTTTGCTTTTCTTAGTTTCATTTTATTACATAAATTGTCGGATGTACATTGGCGAATGTCGACAATTTATGGGGTTTTATTTTGTTTAATATTTTCGCCAAAATAAAAGTTTTTCACTTTTTCAGGTGTTGTATGTTTCCATTTGTGATAGTTTTTCGGTTCTACTTTTTCTTAATATTGTAGATTTTTCTACAGCATAAGTTCGTGGTAAACTTCGCCGTATAGGTTTTTCCATTTGGCGAGACCGTCTTCCAGGATCATGTAGCTGTGGGCGCTGTTTTCTTTTGGGATGGAAACGGAGCCTGGATTTAAGTAGAGGTTCTCGTTTCCGAATGGTTCCCAGGCCGGTACGTGGGTGTGACCGTGTAGGAGAATATCGCCTGGCTGCATTGAGATTGGGGTCATGACGTTATGATGGTGTCCGTGGGTAGCGTAAATGATTCTGTTGCCGCACGGGATCACTGCATAATCTGCCATGATTGGAAAATCCAGTACCATCTGGTCTACCTCTGTGTCACAGTTTCCGCGTACACAGAATAATTTCTCTTTGACTTCATTTACATTTTGATTACCTTTTTGGGTTCGTATTCCAGCGGAAGATCATTTCTTGGTCCATGATACAGGATGTCGCCCAGAAGTAACAGTCTGTCCGGACATTCTTTTTTCATCGCATCCAGCATTTCCAGACAATAATATGCGGATCCGTGAATATCTGATGCAATCATTAGTTTCATAACGTTCGTCTCCTTTTCTTCTATCTTTTTGGTAAATATTTCTGTTTCTGTAAATCTTTCATAATTATAAATAGGGGGATTGCGTAGCAATGGAAATGGAGCAATCTGGTATCATCATAAATATTCTGCCGTGACAGATTTCTCACTCTTTTTCATCTCAGACGGTGTACCGGCAAACAGCAGTCTTCCTCCGGCATCTCCTCCTTCTGGTCCTAATTCTACCACATAATCAGCGGATTTGATAAATTCTATGTTATGTTCGATAACAAAAATGGAATTCCCTTCATCCACCATCTGGTTCAGAAGCTTTAACAGACTCCGGACATTCTTGATATGCAATCCGTTTGTCGGCTCATCAAGAATGAAAATACGGTCTTTACTTCCGAGATAAGAAGCAAACTTCATTCGCTGCAACTCTCCGCCGGATAAAGTAGAAAGTGCCTGATTCAGATGCATATAAGAAAGTCCTACTTTTTCCAGAGGCTCCAGCGCTTCGCTGATCTTTGTTCCCCTGAAGAATTCCCCTGCCTGTGCAACAGTCAGATCCATCACTTCCGCAATATTCTTTCCATCTACTTCGTATTGCAGAACTTCTTTTGAATACCGAAGTCCTTTACACACATCACAGGTCGTCTCGATGTCATCCATAAATGCCATATCCGATACGATCACTCCTTTTCCCTTACATGCCGGACACTTTCCTGCGCCGTTAAAAGAAAACAAAGATGCCTTCTGACCGCACCGCTTTGCAAATATTTTCCGGATTTCATCTGCGACTCCCAGATAGGTCGCCGGAGTGGATCTGAGACTTGCACCTGCAGCGCGCTGGCTTACAAACACCACATCCTCTCCCATACTGCGGTAAAAGCTTTCCATCAGAGAACTTTTTCCGGATCCGGCAACACCAGCGATCACAACCAGATTTCCTATTGGAAATTCGATGGTAATGTCCTTCAGATTGTGAAGATGGATATGCTCCATCCGCCATATTCCTTTCGCTTCCCTTGCCTTTGCTTTTAGAGAAGTAGTAAGCCGCATCTCTTCTCCGGTCGGCGTATCACTCTTTAAAAGTTCCTTATAACTGCCTTCAAATAAAACTCTTCCGCCGGCCATTCCCGGTTCCGGACCCATTTCCACAATGTGATCGGCCATCTCGATCATTTTCCGGTGATGCTCCACCAGAACAACCGTATTTCCACCATCTCTCAATTTTTCCAGTGCACGGCGCATCCGCTCAATATCATGATTATGAAGCCCTGCACTCGGTTCATCCAGAATATACAACAAATCAGAAAGCGAGGAATTCAGGCATTTTGCAATCTTGCATCTCTGGATCTCTCCACCAGATAAAGTAGATAACCCTCTGTCCAGAGACAGATATCCCAGTCCGATATCTATAAGTGCAGACAGTTTGGTATGCAGTGTATCCTGAATATCTTTTGCAAGCGGATCTTCTATTTGGTCAATCCACGCACGCAGCTCAGATAATGGAAGTTTTATTACATCAGCAATATTTTTCCCGTCAATTTTGCAGGACAACACCTTCTGATTCAATCTTGCCCCATTACACTCCGGACAAACTCCATGACTGGTGATCGGATCCAATAACTCCCTGTGAAGTTTTCCTTCTTCCGAATTTAGGACACTGCGGTACATCCGATGCACAAGGCCTTCGTATTTCGCAGTTTTCGGCCATCCTTCCGGTGGATTCTTAAGACGTATCTGCGGTGAATACAAAAACAGTTCCAATTCTTCTTCGGAATAGTCTTTAATCTTCTTATTCAGATCAAACAATCCACTGTTTGCATAGCGGATCCATCTCCACTGCCCCGGCTCAAATGCCACATAATGGATCACCCCGTCATCATTCAGACATTTATCAAAATCCACCAGCTTATGCACATCCAGATCTGTCACTTCTCCAAGTCCGTTACACCGCAGGCAGCATCCCTGTGGATGATTGAATGAAAAGCTGTCCGAATAACCGACAAAAGGCTGTCCCACTCTGGAAAATAAAAGCCTCAGAAGGGTATAGGTATCCGTATAAGTTCCAACCGTCGACCGCTGATTCGGCGACGGCTTTTTCTGATTGATTACAATTGCTGCCGGTAGATTCTCAATCCGTTCTACATGCGGTCTTCCGTATTTGGGAAGATATTGCTGCACAAAACTCGGGAAAGTATCATTTAATTCCCTGCGTGACTGCGCCGCAAGAGTATCCAGAACCAGCGAAGATTTCCCGGAACCTGATACTCCGGTAAATACTGTGATCTGATGCTTTGGTATCCGGATGGATACATTTTTCAGGTTATTCTCCGTCGCATGGTGAACAATAATCTCATTTGTTTCCATATATTTATATTCCTCTGTTTTACTCTTTTTACAGTAATTTCTGTATTTCTTATTGTATCTTTATCAAAAAAGAAAGTAAATAGCAAGTTTTGGTTGACTTTAGTATGGTAGATTGATAATATAGTGACGTGACATTTTTTGAAATTATATGAGGAGAGATTATTATGAAAAAAAATAACAGCACTTGCACTTACTTCAGCAATGGTATTATCCCTTGCAGCATGCGGAGGTTCTTCCTCTGACACCAAGAAATCCGACAGCTCAAAAAGTTCATCCAAAAGTGATATAGAATATGTTCAGGATAAAGGAACTCTTGTAGTCGGAATCACCGATTTTGAGCCAATGGATTACAAAAATGATAAGGATGAATGGATTGGTTTTGATGCCGACATGGCAAAAGCATTTGCAAAAAGCCTTGGCGTAGATGCCGAATTTGTCGAGATCGACTGGGACAATAAAGTCATGGAGCTGGATGGGAAAAACCATCGACTGCGTATGGAATGGTATGACACTTACTGATGAAGTAACCAGCGCAATGGCATGCACCTCCGCTTACTGTAACAATGCACAGGTAGTGGTTGTTCCTTCTGATAAAGCAGACAAATATCAGGACAAAGACAGTCTGAAGGATCTTTCTTTTGCAGTTGAATCCGGAAGTGCCGGAGAAGAAGCTGTAAACGGAGAAGGATATGACTACACTGCGGTTTCTTCACAGTCTGATGCCCTGATGGAAGTTGCAGCCGGAACCTCTGATGCAGCAGTCATCGACCTTCTGATGGCCGGTGCCATGGTCGGAAAAGGTACCGGATACGAAAATCTGACTCATACAGTTGAGCTTACTACCGAAAAATATGGTGTTGGATTCCGCAAAAGGTTCCGACCTTGCAGATAAACTGAACGAATTCTTCAAGACAAGCTACAATGATGGTTCTATGAAGAAATGCGCTGAAACCTATGGGGTTCAGGATGCCCTCATTGAGCAGAAATAATATTTAAGGCAGGAACTTTTTATGGATCTAATTATGAAACAAATGCCGGTCGTAGTGTCCGCACTGAATGTCGGCTTTTTACAAACTTTAAAATTATTTATTGTGACGCTGGTCGGTGCCCTTCCTCTCGGACTGGTCATTGCCTTTGGCTCCATGTCTCATTTCAAGCCTCTTAGCTGGCTTGCGAGACTGATCGTCTGGGTGATCCGTGGTACCCCGCTGATGATCCAGCTTCTGATCATCTACTATTTCCCCGGGCTGGTCTTACATAACCCGATCTGGGGTGGTGGTGAAACAGGGCGCTTCCTTGCAGCAGCCGTATCTTTTATCATCAATTACGCCTGCTATTTTTCAGAAATCTACCGCGGTGGAATCCAGGGTGTTCCGGAAGGTCAGAAAGAAGCCGGTCTTGTACTTGGCATGACAAAGCATCAGATCTTTTTCAAGATCACACTCCTTCAGATGATCAAACGCATCGTACCACCGATGTCAAATGAGATCATCACCCTGGTAAAGGATACTTCTCTTGCACGTATTATCGCGCTGCAGGAGATCATCTGGGCAGGACAGGCATTTATGAAAGGCTCACATGGCATCTCCGGTGCCATCTGGCCGCTGTTCTTTACCGCTGTTTATTATCTTATTTTCAATGGTATCCTGACCGTTCTTCTCGGACGCCTTGAAAAGAAACTGGAATATTTCAGATAAGGAGAATTCATATTTATGCCAATCTTAGAAGTAGAACATATCAGTAAATCTTTTAATAAGACTCCTGTCTTAAAAGACGTTGGATTTAACCTGGAAAAAGGACAGGCTGTTTCCATCATCGGATCTTCCGGAAGTGGAAAGACAACGCTTCTCCGCTGCCTGAACTTTCTGGAACATCCGGATAACGGAATTATCCGGGTAAATGGCGAAACACTTTTTGATGCCTCTGTCCCGGCAACCACTCAGGAATCCGTGATCCGTAAAAAACGACTGCATTTTGGTCTGGTGTTCCAGAACTTTAATCTGTTTCCGCAGTATACCGCTCTGGAAAATGTAATGCTTGCCAAAAAGCTTCTCGCCGCAGAGCAGCCGGATTTTAAAGAAAGAAAACGTGAAATCCTGACCGCCATCGAGGTACAGGCAAAGGTTCTTCTGACACAGATGGGGTTGGATAACCGGATGGACAATTATCCGCATCAGCTTTCCGGCGGACAATGCCAGCGAGTTGCTATTGCAAGGGCACTTGCCCTGCAACCGGACATCCTCTGTTTTGATGAGCCGACTTCTGCACTGGATCCGGAACTGACCGGAGAAGTATTAAAAGTTATCCGCGAGCTTGCCGACCAGAATACGACGATGATCATTGTAACCCATGAGATGGCATTTGCACGCGACGTTGCCGATCATGTGATCTTTATGGACGACGGACGCATCGTTGAACAGGGTGATCCGCGTCAGGTGTTTGAAATCCAAGTAAAGAGAGAACAAAACAGTTTCTTTCGCGGTTTCATGAAGGATAAGCTGTTAGATGAAGAAGAGGACTTGTAAGGTTTTAGTCTTACAAGTCCTCTTGAAATTTTATCTATTACATTTTTCCATTTGTGGATAGCATTCTTTCGCAAACCTTTTTGTTATCCCAATAGCATGGTTTTTGAGGTGTCTTATAAAGATCGCATTCACTACATCTGTTATTGTCTTTTGTCCTTTCCTAACTTCACCTGCTTTCCCATTTTCATTGACTTTCCCTCTGCCGCACCTTATACTTAAAAGTAATGACTTAAGAACGAGGGAAATATTCTATGTCAAAATCTTCAGCCAAACTGATGACCGAAGGCTCCATCTGGAAGCGTATCGTTGCTTTGCGACTCCCGTCTTTCTGGGGAAAACCTTTTTTCAGCAGCTATATAACACCGCCGACTCTCTGATCGTTGGAAATTTTCTTGGAAGCTCTGCACTTGCCGCTGTCAGCTCTTCCGGTAATCTGATCTTTCTTATGGTCGGTCTTTTTAATGGAATCGCCATCGGATCCGGTGTCATCGTCGCCAAATATTACGGTGCCAGAGACATTCCGAATCTGCAGAAGTCCATCCATACAACCGTTGGCTTCGGACTGATCTGCGGCGTGATCCTTACCATTGTCGGTATCATTGCCGCACCACAGATCCTGGTGCTTATGGGAACACCGGAGGCGGTACTTCCAAACTCGATTACTTATTTCCGGATCTACTTTACCGGCTCACTTGCCTTTGTCATGTACAACTTCTTTGTCGGCATTCTGCAGTCCGTCGGTGACAGTACCCATCCTCTGATCTACTTAATCGTTTCTTCGTTAACGAATATCATTCTTGACCTTGTACTGATCGCAGGTCTTGGATTTGGAGTAGGTGCTGCCGCTTTTGCAACTGTCATTTCACAGTTTTTAAGTGCTATCCTCTGTATGGTGCAGTTGCTTCACAGTTCCGGAGGAGTTTCGGCTTCATCTGAACCGGATCAATCTGGATTCCTATATGCTCCGCCAGATCATTTCTTATGGTCTGCCCGCAGGACTCCAGAACTCGATCATTTCTCTGGCAAATGTATTCGTCCAGGCAAATATCAACCAGTTTGGGGAAATGGCGGTTGCCGGATGTGGTTCTTATATGAAGATCCAGGGATTTGGATTCCTTCCGATCACCTGTTTTGCACTGGCACTTACTACTTTTATCAGTCAGAATCTGGGAGCAAAGAATATGAGCGTGCTAAAAAATGGCGCTGTATTCGGTGTGATCTGTTCCCTTACGATTTCTGAGCTGCTCGGTATCTGCGTGCATTTTACCGCTCCACAGCTTCTGTCTGCTTTCAGTTCCACCGCAGAGGTTATCCGCTACGGAACCATGCAGGCTCATACGGATACCTTTTTCCTACTTCCTGCTTGCTTTTCACACTGTATGGCAGGAATCATGCGCGGAGCCGGTAAATCCACAGTCCCGATGTATGTTATGCTGGTATGCTGGTGTCTGATCCGCGTTTCTTATATCGTGATCATTTTAAAATTCATCCCGTCCATTCAGATGATCTTCTGGGCTTACCGATGACCTGGGCGCTCAGTTCCATTGCTTTTCTGATTTATTTCCTAAAGTCAGACTGGATACACGGACTGGAAAGATAACTTCCACAAATTTATACTTGACTCATCGTATACAAAAAACCATTACAGGATCTGATGAAATCACATCTCTCCTGCAATGGTTTTCTTTTATCCTAACCCACATACAGTTTCTCACTGCTGTATCCGTTTTATTTCCATTATTCATCCATTCATATTTCCGTTTCGTCAAGAATACGGAAATGTTTCCTGTCTACTTCGATCAGCCTATCTTTCTGCATCTTCCCAAGCTCATTTGACATCGCGGACCTGTCTACATTCAGATAATCTGCAAGCTGCTGCCGGTTGAACGGGATATCAAATTCTTTCTTCCCGTTTTCCATAGCCTGATAAGACAAATACGACAGCAGTCTTCCCCGGATCGATTTTGATGAAATATGAAAAATCCGTTTCGACAGACGGAGATTCTTCTCTGCGGAAAGCTTCAGCAGATTTTCAATTAACGTATGATGAAACACACACGAATTGGAACAGACTTTCAGTATCCTTCCCACATCAAGAAACAAAATTCTTGCCTCTTCTGCCACAACTACATTAACCATCAGCTTCTGCCCCGGAATCGCTGCATATGTTTCTGCAAAAATCTCACCTCTTCCAGCCCGGTCCAGAATGCTGTGATTCCCCCAGATATCATCATTCTCAATGAACACGCTGCCGGAAAGAACCACGCCCATTGAAGTAACCTCATCCCCGGCATGGTAAATGATTTCATCTTTTTTATAAGTCTTTTCTACCGGATTCAGACAGTTCAGCATCTGTCTGGCGTCCTCCTTTGTGATGCCCCGGAAAATTGCTGCCTCCTCAAATATGCCCATTTTCTGCTACTCCTCAATTCTCAATGCATTTCTATCCGCTTTTTAACCAAATCAAACAGCAAAACAAATTACGAATATCCACCTGACTTTATTTCCCAAAGTTATTTTTTTCGTTTCTTTCTCTGATATATTCTGCGTAGTCCATCTTCTGTCTCCTTTTGCAATCTTGTTTTTATAGCCTTTTCGTCTTAGTATGTGCCCGGATTGCTCCATTACTATACCATTCATGCTTTTGGCACTTACACCATCTTACTATACTTTTGCAGAATCGGCAAATCTGTTCTGTTTATCTCTGCCGGATAAAACAGCATTCTCTATAGACATTTATTCAATAAGATTTTTAAACTCAATCGTTTCCAGTCTATACAAAAACCGGAGAACAAGATTTTTCAAAGTTGTACATGACTTGAACAATCCCGTTCTCCGGTTCATATCTTATGATTCCCTGTTCCCTGACATAAACCTCACATTTGTCAGATTCTGCGTCTATTCTATAAACATCGCATCCCCAAAGCTGAAAAATCGATATCTCTCTTTAACTGCTTCTTCATATGCCGCAAGCACATGCTCTCTTCCGGCAAGCGCACTTACCAGCATGATCAGCGTTGACTCCGGTAAATGGAAGTTCGTGATCAGGCAGTCCAGTACCTTGAATTTATAGCCCGGATAGATGAAAATCTCTGTCCATCCACTGCACTCTTTTAACTTTCCGTTTTCATCAGCCGCAGATTCTACGGTCCGGCAGCTTGTCGTTCCGACGCAGATCACCCGATGTCCGCTCTCTTTTGCACGGTTGATCTTTTCTGCCTCAGATGCCTCGATCCGGTAGAATTCCGAATGCATATGGTGATCCAGAATATCATCCGCTTTTACCGGACGAAAAGTTCCAAGTCCGACATGAAGCGTTACATGCGCAATCTCCACACCTTCTGCTTTGATTTCTTCCAGAAGCTCCGGTGTAAAATGCAGTCCTGCCGTCGGAGCAGCCGCAGATCCGGAATGCTTTGCATACACGGTCTGGTAACGATTCTTGTCCTCCAGCTGGTGGGTGATGTAAGGCGGAAGCGGCATCTGTCCAAGCTGATCCAGAATCTCTTCAAAAATTCCTTCGTATTCAAAATGGATCAGACGGTTTCCTTCCTCTACAACCTCCAGAACTTCCCCTTTCAGAAGACCGTCCCCGAAGCTGACTCTTGCTCCGGGTTTCATCTTCTTTCCTGGTTTTACAAGTGTTTCCCAGACATCATTTCCTTTTCGTTTCAAAAGAAGCACTTCGACTTTTCCGCCGGTTCCTTCTTTTTCACCGATCAGTCTTGCCGGGATGACCTTGGTATCTATTGATCACAAGGCAGTCTCCCGGTTTGAGATAATCTTTGATCTCACGGAAAATGTGATGACTGGTTGCACCGGTTTTTTTATCAAGAACAAGCAGTCTGGAACTGGATCTGTCTTCAAGCGGATCCTGCGCGATCAGCTCTTCCGGTAAATCAAAATAAAATCCTGTCGTTTCATTCTTTTGACCTCTTTTCGCCTACTTACGAAGCTCGATACCCATTTCCTCCAGTGCCTTTAAGATACGGTTCATAGCAGCTGAAATGTCAGCTTCTTCCAGAGTCTTATCTTTTGCACGGAATGTGATAGAGTAAGCAACAGACTTGAAGCCTGCCTTGATCTGAGCGCCTTCATAGATATCGAACAGCTTATAGCTTTCCAGATAAGCGCCACCCTTGTTCTCAATCACTTCTTCAACCTGTCCTACCAGGATGGATTTTGGCATTACCATACTGATATCACGGCTGACTGCCGGGTATTTTGCAATTCCTTCGTATTTTCTTTCAAATGTTGCAAGCTCTGTGATCTGTGGCATATCAATGACAGCAACGTATGCTCTTTCACCGATTCCATAGATATCAGCAACTTCCGGATGAACCTCACCCCATGTATCCGACAACCTTTCCATCGTAAACGATGTTTGCCTGACGTCCCGGATGAAGGAAGTTCTTTCCTGCATTTGGATCATAGGTTTCTTTCTTATGAAGTCCGACTTTTTCAAAGAACTCTTCTACAACACCTTTCATACTGAAGAAGTCTCCATCTCCGTACATTCCAAGTGTAAACTGCATTCTTTCGTCCGGCAGTTCTGTCAGTGGAAGTGCCTTTGGAAGATAAATATTTCCAAGCTCGTACAGACGGACATTTTTATTTCTTCTGTTGTAGTTTGTTGCAAGAGATGTCAGCATACCATTCAGAGATGTTGTACGCATGACACTGTAATCTTCTCCAAGCGGGTTCATGATCTGGATTGCCTGACGCATCGGATCATCCTTGTCGAGGAGGAGCTTGTCAAATACCTTCGGGCTTTCGAATGAATATGTCATTCCCTGGCTGAATCCACAGAATTCTGCAATATTTCTTGCTACTTCTTCCACACGAAGCTTGAAAGAAAGCTTACCAGTTGTAGCTTCACCTGTAGGCAGTGTAGTCGGGATATTATCATATCCGTAGAATCTTGCTACTTCTTCCGCAAGATCGGCGATACGGAATAAGTCATGACGGAAGGTTGGTGCGATCACTTCTTTTGCTTCTGCATCATATTCCAGGTCGATCTTTTCAAAATATTTGATCATATCTTCTTCCGGGATGTCTGTTCCGAGAAGTGCATTGATCTTGTCGGCATCAAATGGTACACGTACAGGTTCTTTTTTCTTGCTATATACATCAACCATTCCTCCGACAACTTCACCGGCTCCCATTTCTTCGATCAGCTGGCAGGCACGGTTGATTGCATCCTCTGCATTATTCGGATCCAGTCCCTTTTCAAATTTACCGGATGCATCGGTACGAAGTCCGACTTTCTTGCTGGATTTACGGATGTTGGTTCCATCAAAACATGCAGCTTCAAATAACATGGTCTGTACATTGTCAGTGATCATGGAATTTTCGCCACCCATGATTCCGGCAATACCTACCGCTTTTTCGCCATCACAGATCATCAGAACAGAATCATCCATTTCTCTTTCCTGACCATCCAGTGTTACGAATTTTTCTCCTTTTTGGGCATTGCGGACGATGATCTGATGACCTGCGATGGTATCCAGATCATAAGCATGCATTGGCTGTCCGTATTCTTCCATTACATAGTTTGTGATATCAACAAGGTTGTTGATCGGACGGATTCCTACGGAAGAAAGTCTTCTCTGCATCCATTTCGGTGAAGGTCCGATCTTGATATTTTTTACGACTCTTGCACAGTAACGTGGGCAAAGGTCTGTATTTTCTACTTTTACTTTGATGTAATCATTGACATCTTCATCATTTCCGGTTGGTGTTACAACCGGTGGCTTGAATTCTTTGTGGAATGTAGCTGCAACTTCTCTTGCGATGCCAACCACGCTGAAGCAGTCTACACGGTTGGAGGTGATCTCGTATTCAAATACGACATCATCCAGTCCGAGTGCCTTTACTGCACTTTCTCCGACAACTGCGTCATCATCAAAAATGTAGATTCCATATTCCGGTGCTTCCGGGTACATATTTCTGTCTGAACCAAGTTCTTCGATGGAACACATCATTCCGTAGCTGTCGACTCCACGAAGTTTTCCTTTTTTGATCTTGATTCCGCCTTCTACTCTCTGTCCAGGCTCATGTCCGCCCGCAACGCGTCCGCCATCCAGAACAACCGGTACCTTGTCTCCTTCTTTTACGTTCGGAGCACCTGTAACAATCTGTACGGTCTCTGTTCCTACATTTACCTGACAGATGATCAGTTTATCTGCGTCCGGATGTTTCTCAATTTTCTCAATCTGTCCTACTACGATCTTATCCAGATCAGCATCCAGCTTTGTAAAACCTTCTACCTTTGTTCCGGAAAGAGTCATTGCATCTGTATATTCCTGCGCTGTTACGTCAAGTTCCGGAACATACGCTTTAATCCATGATAATGAAGTATCCATTTTATATCTCCTTCTGATTTGTTTATAAATTTCCCTTATTCAGACTCCAAAATCCAGCAGCTCTCCGCGCTGCTCTTTGATTTTGTCGTACCGTTCGCACATGAAAGTAAATACTCGCTTCGCTCGTGCTTCCTTTTATTCTGACTCCAAAATCCAGCATCTTTCGTTGCTGCCGCAGCTCTCCGCGCTGCTCTTTGATTTTGTCGTACCGTTCGCACATGAAAGTAAATACTCGCTTCGCTCGTGCTTCCTTTCATTGTGTGCTCACTAGAATTGCTTTAAGAATCTGATATCGTTCTCGTAGAGGAGGCGCATGTCGTCGATCTCGTATTTGAGAAGGGCGATCCTTTCAAGTCCTACTCCGAACGCAAATCCAGTGTATTCTTCCGGATCGATTCCGCACATTTCGAGTACGTGTGGGTGAACCATACCACAGCCAAGGATTTCAATCCATCCTGATCCTTTACAGAAACGGCAGCCTTTTCCGCCACACTTGAAGCATGATACGTCTACTTCTGCACTTGGCTCTGTGAATGGGAAATGATGCGGACGGAATTTTGTCTTGGTATCCGGTCCGAAAAGTTCTTTTGCAAATACTTCCAGAGTTCCCTTCAAGTCAGCAAAGGAAATATTTTTATCGATTACCAGTCCTTCGATCTGATGGAAGGATGGTGAATGAGTTGCATCCACTTCGTCAGAACGGAATACTCGTCCCGGTGCGATCATACGGATCGGGAGCTTGCCCTGTTCCATCACACGTGCCTGAACCGGTGATGTCTGGGTACGAAGCACGATGTCTTTGTTGATATAGAATGTATCCTGTTCATCTTTTGCCGGATGATCTGCAGGAATATTCAGTTTTTCAAAGTTGTAAAGGTCATATTCTACTTCCGGTCCTTCCACAACTTCATATCCCATACCGATGAAGATACGTTCTACTTCTTCCAGAGCGATCGTATTCGGATGACGATGACCTACTGTATTTTTCTTGGAAGGAAGTGTTACGTCAATAACTTCCTGTTTTAATTTTTTCTTCACGGATGCAGCATCCATTTTCTTCTTTGTCTCATCAAGAAGTTCTTCG
>ENA-OQDT01001316-OQDT01001316.1-human-gut-metagenome-genome-assembly--contig:-NODE-1316-length-14680-cov-3.701230_pt1 | contig 14680 bp, 13 predicted proteins | sample MGYA00242786_ERZ504617 | MGnify/ENA primary metagenome ERZ504617 (study PRJEB26092, sample SAMD00036337) | human gut metagenome | host: Homo sapiens | study: EMG produced TPA metagenomics assembly of...
CTTTAAAATATTTTTTGCCGGATCCTGCATCTGCCCAGTTTTTAGAAAGGATTTCTCCGGTGTCGATCACAAGAACTCCGTCTGTTTCCATGTAAATCCCCACTGTGCTGCCGCTGACCAGAATGGTGTCTGCCTCTGTTGGATTTCACTTTAATATTCTTGAAAGCTATTTTTCCAAAAAGTCTGCAAGGCAGTTGGTAGCTGCCTTCCCCGGAAGTAGTGATTGTATCTCCGAAAGATACAAAAGGAAGATTGGAAATCTGGGAAAGGTCAAGTCCTGAAATTTTTTGTCAATGTGTATTTCATCCGGAATTTTCCGGTCCAGATAACGATATCCCAGAAATACCATTGTCAGAAGGTCAAGGACAAGACAGAGCAGGATAAAATGTTTGTATTTTCGTTTCTGGTACATGTTTTCACATCCTTTTCTTTTGTTTTTCACTGTGCTGGTACAGCAAATATTAAGTAACCGCTATAGTGACTTGTCTGATTTTTCATATACTGTGTCAATATAGCAGAAACTTAATTTTCATCTGTACTAGTATGGAGAAAAATCATGATTTCACTCTTGTATTTTTATGAACCTGTTCCATATCTTTCAATCATAAAACGCGAAAAAAATAAACTGTGTTAAATTGAGAGTCGGTGTAAAACGCTGTCTTAATATAAAAATCCCCTCAGAAAAAATGAAATTATTGTCGTTAAAAGACGCAAAAAAGCTCGAAACTAATCGAACGAAAATGCAGTAAAAACGGCAGTTTCGGCTTGATTTCCCCATGGCAGTTCCACTATAATAGACGTTGTTACAGCAAAGGAAAATTTTTCTGAAAAATGTGCAAGAGCAAACAGGGCCCTGCTGTTTTGTACAGGTGATAGGAAGATATTGGGAAGAAAACGCGTTTGCTTCCTGATATCAGAAATATAGCAACTTTCCGGCTGTGGATTGCCGGAGAATTTTCAAAATAGTAGAAGGAGAATGGCCTCATGGAAAAATTGAATGTGGCAATTGCGGACGATAATGAGAAAATGGTGGAGGTACTGAGTAAGATCATTGATCAGGACGAAGACCTGAAACTGGTTGGAAAAGCACATAATGGAGAAGAAATCTGTAACATCATAAAGGAAAAACAGCCTGACGTGGTTGTACTGGATATTATCATGCCAAAAGTAGACGGACTTTCAGTGATGGAGCGCTTCAGTCACGATGAAAATTTGAAAAAAGTGCCGTCATTTATTGTGGTTTCGGCAGTGGGACAGGAGCGGATCACAGAGGACGCTTTTGATCTTGGAGCAGATTATTTTATGCTGAAGCCTTTTGACAACAAAATGCTGCTGAACCGAATCAAACACATCCGCCGGGCGGGAGAGAGACGCGTCAGGGAAATGAACCGTCCAAGACAAAAGGAAGAGGAAAATACTTACAATTCAGGAAATCTGGAAACGGATGTGACAGATATCATACATGAAATCGGAGTACCTGCACATATTAAAGGTTATCAGTATCTGCGGGATGCTATTATTTTATCCGTAAATGACATGGAAATGCTGAATTCTATTACAAAAATTTTATATCCAACCATAGCCAAACGCCATCAGACAACGCCAAGCCGCGTGGAGCGGGCTATCCGACATGCCATTGAAGTTGCATGGAGCCGTGGAAAAATGGATACCATTGACCAGCTGTTTGGCTATACAGTGAGCAATGGGAAAGGAAAACCTACCAATTCCGAGTTTATTGCACTGATTGCTGACAAAATCAGACTGGAATATAAAAATCGTTCTTTCCAATGAGCCGAATTTGGGGTATAATAAAAGACAGAAGCAGGTTACTGGCATTAAGTGGCAGTAACGCTATTTGCTATTACTAAGGAGGGTTTTTTGAATGAAAAGAATTCTTTTTGCAACATCAGAGGCAGTGCCTTTTATTAAGACCGGAGGATTGGCTGATGTAGCCGGCTCACTGCCGAAATGCTTTGATAAACGTTATTTTGATATTCGCGTGATCTTACCGAAATATGCCTGCATGAAGCAGGAATGGAAAGATAAAATGGAATATGTCACACACTTCTACATGGATCTTGGATACAAGAACTGTTATGTAGGTATTCTTCAGATGGAGTATGATGGCATTAAGTTCTACTTTATAGATAATGAGTATTATTTCAGTGGACCGAAGCCATATGACAGTGCTCCGTGGGATCTGGAGAAATTTGCATTCTTCTCCAAGGCAGTGCTTTCCGTACTTCCGGTAATCGATTTCCGCCCGGACATTATTCACTGCCATGACTGGCAGACAGGTCTTGTTCCGGTTTATCTGCACGACAGCTTCCAGCAGAATCAGTTTTTCTGGGGAATTAAGACCATCATGACCATACATAACCTGAAATTCCAGGGTGTATATGATGTGAAGACAATCAAGGAACTTACAGGACTTTCCGATTACTATTTTACACCGGATAAGCTGGAAGCATACAAGGATGGCAACTTCCTGAAGGGTGGTATTGTATTTGCAGATGCTGTTACTACAGTAAGTAATACATATGCAGATGAGATCAAGACACCGTTCTATGGCGAAGGTCTGGACGGACTGCTCCGTGCACGCTCCAACAGTCTGCGTGGTATTGTAAATGGTATTGATTATAATGATTTTAATCCGGAGACAGATATTAATCTGTCAGCTCGTTATAATGCTACCACCTTCCGTAAGGAGAAGGTTAAGAATAAGATCCAGCTACAGAAAGATTTAGGACTTGAGCAGGATCCGAAGGCTATGATGATTGGTATTGTTTCCCGTCTGACAGATCAGAAGGGATTTGACCTGATCGCTTATATCATGGACGAGCTTTGTCAGGATAGTGTACAGATTGTAGCTCTTGGCACAGGAGATGAGCGCTATGAGAATATGTTCCGTCACTTTGACTGGAAATATCATGGCAAGGTTTCTGCACAGATTTATTACGATGAGAGCATGTCTCACAGAATCTATGCAGCTTCTGATGCATTTCTGATGCCGTCATTGTTTGAGCCATGCGGTCTGAGCCAGCTGATGAGCCTTCGTTATGGTACTCTTCCAATCGTCAGAGAGACAGGTGGTCTGAAGGATACGGTAGAGCCTTACAATGAATTCGAAGGAACCGGAACCGGATTTTCATTCAGCAATTACAATGCACATGAGATGCTTTCCACGATCCGCTATGCAGAGCACATTTACTATGACAAGAAGCGCGAATGGAATAAGATGGTAGACCGGGCTATGGCAAAGGATTTCTCATGGAGTAATTCCGCACGTCAGTATGAAGAGATGTACAACTGGCTGATCGGGGAATAATGATTCTGTAAGAAATATGCCATTTAAAGTACGGATATAGATATATATGGTACATAATATATACGGTACATAATAAGATGAAATTCGGACATACTACTTTCTGTAAAGTGTCCGCCTCAGGATACAGGAGAGATTAATTTTCTCCTGTATTTTGTATATATGGACATTTGAAGGCTGTCGAAAACAAAGGTTTCATACTGTTGGTTTTCGCTACAGAAATATTTTAGTTACTGTTCACTGGTAACATTCCGCGAGGTGTTTTTTGTGAACGTAGTTCACAGAAAACCCGAGAAGTGCGGCGCGAAATCATGCGAATGCATGATTTCTGTGCATCGCGAAGCGCGTTACTGTGAACGGAGTGAACAGTAACATATTTTAACAGGAGGCAGGTTATATGAACCAAATTTCAGAACTGGATCTACAGAATTTACGTCACCTGATCGGCGGATTTGACACCACCCATTGTAAAATGGAGGAGTATGCAAGTAAGGCTACCGATGCCCAGGTAAAACAGTTTTTCCAGAAGTCTGCCCAGTCGGCAGTGGACTGCAAAAATCAGCTTATGCAGTATTTACAGTAGGAGGTGCCGCAGATGAATGAAAAAGTGATGGTAGCAGATACCCTTGCCGGAATTAACGGTGAACTGACCCGTTATGGGGAGATGATCCCTCAGACAGAGAATCCTCAGCTGAAACAAACATTAAAACAGATGAGAAATCAGTGCGAGATGTCCCAGGAGGAGATTTACCAGATTGCCCGTGCAAGAGGCTATTATGTGCCGGCAGCTCAGGCAACAAGGGAAGAAGTGGATCATGTCAGAAGCGTGCTTAGCCAGGGATAAGAGGGGCTAGTGTTACTGGTCACGGAGTGAACAGTAATGGGATAGTAAATAACATCCGGATTGCAGGAAATAATTCTTGTAATTCCGGATGTTTTGCTATATAGTAGAATTACTGACAGGAAAACGACAATATAAAAGTCGTATACGATTCATTTCAAAATTTACCGGAGTTTTGTCTGTCTCCGGGTATACAAGAATTTCACACCCGTATTCCGGGATGATTCCACCGGTGAAAATAACTTTACAGTTCGTTTGGCTTAACATGAAAAATAAAATTTTTATATGGCGAGTAGGGGCTTGACAAGTGAACTGATTTAAGATAGTATGTACTACAGAGAAACGAACATAGGTTCGTATTTGCGCAAGCAAGAAGATCCTGGCTGCTGTTCACTGGTAATGTTCCGCGAGGTGTTTTTGTGAACAAAGTTCACAGAAAACCCGAGAATTGCGGCGCGAAATCATGCTTTGCATGATTTCTGTGCATCGCGAAGCGCGTTACTGTGAACGGAGTGAACAGTAACAGATCCTGGCTGCTGTTCACGGATAAGGTTCTGCCAGGTGCCTTTTGTGAATGGTAACAGGTTATACAGTCCGGTTAATGATTACAGAAATTACTACGGACTTGTCTGATTATTAAGAATAGGAGATCGGAATAATGATAAATGAAGAGAAGAAGAAAGCGCTGGAAGCGGCTCTTGGACACATTGAGAAGCAATATGGCAAGGGCTCTGTAATGAAACTGGGTGAGTCCAGTGCCAATATGCAGGTGGAGACTGTTCCTACCGGTTCCCTGAGCCTTGACATTGCACTTGGGGTAGGCGGTGTGCCGAAGGGACGTATTATAGAAATCTACGGACCAGAGTCCAGTGGTAAGACCACTGTTGCATTACATATGGTAGCCGAGGTTCAGAAAAGAGGCGGAATTGCCGGTTTTATCGATGCCGAGCATGCTCTTGACCCTGTATATGCGAAGAACATCGGCGTAGATATTGATAATCTTTACATTTCCCAGCCGGATAATGGTGAGCAGGCTCTGGAGATTACAGAGACCATGGTTCGTTCCGGTGCAGTTGATATTATCATCGTGGATTCCGTTGCAGCTCTGGTTCCCAAGGCAGAGATTGATGGTGACATGGGAGACAGTCATGTAGGTTTGCAGGCACGTCTGATGTCACAGGCACTTCGTAAGCTGACCGCTATTATCAGTAAGTCTAACTGCGTTGTGATCTTTATCAACCAGCTCCGTGAGAAGGTTGGTGTTATGTTTGGTAACCCGGAGACAACTACTGGTGGACGTGCCCTTAAGTTCTATTCATCCATACGTCTTGATGTACGCCGTGTAGAGACATTGAAGCAGGGCGGCGAGATGGTTGGAAACCACACCAGGATCAAGGTTGTTAAGAATAAGGTTGCTCCGCCATTTAAGCAGGCTGAGTTTGATATTATGTTTGGTACCGGCATCTCCAAGGAAGGGGATATCCTTGATCTTGCTGCTGAGAATTCCATTGTGAATAAGAGCGGTGCATGGTATGCATACGAAGGAAATAAGATCGGCCAGGGACGTGAGAATGCCAAGCTGTTCCTGAAAGAGCATCCGGACATCTGCGATGAGATTGAACGCAAGGTTCGTATCCATTATCACCTTCTTCCAGGTGAGGAAGAAGAGCAGCAGGATGTGAAGCAAGAAGAAACTACACCAGAATCTGACGCTCCGGCAGCAGAAGAGGAATAAAATATGGCGGTTACACCTGAAGAGCAAAAGAATGCCAGAAGAAAGGCAATGCTTCTTCTGGAGCATATGGACCGTACAGAGAAAGGCCTGTCTGACCGGCTGCGTCAGGCAGGCTTTTCAGCAGAAGCCACAGAGGATGCCATGAACTATGTGCGTTCCTATGGGTATCTGAACGATTACCGCTATGCCATGAATTATATTTCCTTCCGCATGGGAACCAAGAGCCGTCAGAAGATTCTCCAGGAGCTTTCAGGGAAAGGAATTGACCGCGAGACTGCCCTTGCAGCCTGGGAAGAGGCAGCAGAGATTGAAGAGCCAGATGAACTGGCCATTCTCCGAACTACAGTAGAGAAAAAGTGTCAGCCTGGTACTGCCCTGGACGAGAAGGGGATGCGCCGCCTCCAGGGATTTCTCCTTCGAAGAGGTTTTTCCTATGGAGATATTTCCCACGTGCTGGAAGACGTGAATATTACCTGTGAGAGAAGCTATTGATAAATTGCCGGATTCTTTCTGTGCATCGCGAAGCGTGTTACTGGTCGCGGAGTGAACAGTAACGCTAGACGTTTTCTTTGGAAATTTAAATTTTGTTTTTGTGTAGAAAACTTGACATAATTCTAAAAAAAAGATAAACTTGTATTGTTGTGATTGCACAATGAAAACTAAATATTGAGGAGGTGCTCCTGTGACAACAATTATTGTTGCAGTTGTCGCTGTAGTAGCCACTCTACTGATTGCAGTTCCTATTACTAGTAAAGTTTCTGTGGATAACAAAGTTAAGAAAGACGCAGAAACGATTGGGTCAGCTGAAGAAAAGGCCAGAGGCATCATTGATGAAGCCTTAAAAGCGGCCGAAACAAAGAAACGTGAAACTTTATTGGAAGTAAAGGAAGAATCTCTCCGTACAAAGAACGAACTGGAGAAGGAAACCAAGGAACGTAGAAACGAACTGCAGAAATATGAGAAGCGTGTCTTATCGAAGGAAGAAACCGTTGATAAGAAAGCTGAAGCAGTTGAGAAGCGCGAGGCAGAGTGCACAGCGAGATTTGCTGAATTGCAGAAGAAAGAAAAGAGAGTAGATGAACTCGAGCTGAAAGGAGTACAGGAACTGGAACGTGTTTCCGGTCTGACCTCCGAACAGGCAAAAGAAGAATTGCTCAGATCTGTGGAAGACGATGTTAAAGTTGATGTTGCCAGACTTTACAAGGAACTTGAGAGCCAGGCGAAGGAAGAGGCAGGAAAGAAAGCCAAGGAATATGTGGTAAATGCCATTCAGAAATGTGCGGTAGACCATGTTGCCGAGACTACTATTTCCGTAGTGCAGCTTCCAAGCGATGAGATGAAGGGACGTATTATCGGACGTGAGGGACGTAATATCCGTACTATGGAGACCCTGACAGGTGTAGATCTTATCATTGATGATACTCCTGAGGCAGTAGTTCTCTCATCATTTGATCCTATCAGACGTGAAGTGGCAAGAGTAGCACTTGAGAAACTGATCGTAGATGGACGTATCCATCCGGCCAGAATCGAGGAAATGGTTGAGAAGGCACAGAAAGAAGTTGAAACTCAGATCCGCGAGGATGGCGAGAATGCAGCTATGGATGTTGGAGTTCATGGTATTCATCCAGAGCTTCTGAAACTTCTTGGACGTATGAAATTCCGTTCAAGTTATGGACAGAATGCGCTGAAGCATTCTATTGAAGTAGCACAGCTTTCCGGTTTGCTTGCCGGTGAAATTGGTGTAGACGTGCGCATGGCGAAACGTGCCGGTCTGCTTCATGATATCGGTAAATCTATTGACCATGAAGTTGAGGGATCCCATATTGAGATTGGTGTAAACCTTTGTAAGAAATATAAGGAATCACCTATTGTGATCAATGCGGTAGCAGCACACCACGGTGATGTGGAGCCAGAGAGCCTTATTGCCTGTATCGTGCAGGCAGCAGATGCGATTTCCGCGGCGCGTCCAGGTGCCAGAAGAGAGACACTGGAGACTTATACCAACAGACTGAAGCAGCTTGAGGATATTACCAATCAGTTCAAGGGGGTTGAGAAATCCTTTGCAATCCAGGCTGGTAGAGAAATCCGTGTTATGGTAGTTCCTGAGCATGTGAATGATTCTGAGATGGTACTTCTCGCAAGAGACATAGCGAAGCAGATTGAGGCTGAGCTTGAGTATCCGGGTCAGATCAAAGTCAATGTGATCCGCGAGAGCAGAGCTGTTGATTATGCCAAATAATCGGAGTTAATTTACATTAAGAAATATTAAGAAACCGCTTCCGCATTTTTCATACTATATGAAGGATGCGGAGGCGGTTTTTATTATGAAAGTCCCGGACGGCAGCCATGAACGAGCTATGCTTGCATGGGCTGATTCATGGAAAATCAAAAAGAATTTTTTTATGTAATTCATAATCAAATCATCGCTTGCGTACAATGGTACAGGGTGAATATATGGAAAATTTACTCAGTATCAAAAAGAAAAGTTTTTTTCCAGGACTGACTTTGCTGCTTGCAGGATTTCTTGCAGGAATGCTGATCCCGAACTTTATATACCGTTTTTCCTGGAAGCAGCAGGCATTTTCCGCAGTGTACCTTTTGGAAACCTATGGGAAAACAGAAGCAGGAGGAATCGATTATCTTTTGCAGATTCTCTGGATGCGCGGTGGGATTTTTTTCCTTTCTCTAATCTGTGGTTTTACTGTATTTGGAGTCCCTATGGCAATTATGGCGATGCTTTTTACCGGGATTGGACTGGGAATCGTATTTTCCATGTCTATTCTGCAGTTCGGACTTACCGGAGGCGCAGTTGCCGTAGCACTTCTTTTTCCGCATTATCTGATCTATCTGCCATTATGGGATTCGGTGTATCAGATGGTCTACAGGGAATCTATGGGAATCTGGCGCAATCATGGAATTTTTCCACAGAAAGTAAGCGCTTATCTCCTGAAAGTGCTCTTATATACAGCTTTATACGGTGTGGGAATTCTTTTGGAATGGCGTGTAAATCCATGGATTTTAAACAAAATTCTGGATTTTTCGAAATTTTTTGAATGAGAATAATATGAAAAATACAAGATATAGTATTGGTTACCATAAAAGCGACGTTATTTTGTAAAATGGGCAAAAAAAGCTTGTTTTTATACGATTTTTGGCCGAAAAAAAGGTTTGATTTTATGTCAATTACAAAGTATAATACAAATACATTTTAAGATCAGTTATTGTGGGGAGGTAGCCCGTTCCTGCAATAAAGCGTGAAAGAGCAAATGCAATGGACAATAGGAATTCCGGGCGAAATCTCCCACAAATTGTGACGCACATCTTACAGAAAGCCTTTTTCAAACACGCTCCAGAATCTTTTTCAAACATGGTCTAAAGCAGTATGATCATGGGCTATATGAAATGAATTTATAACAAAAGAGACAGGAAGTAAACAATATGGAACAGGAAATACGCGAGTTTATTGAATACTTACATAATACGAAAAAAGCATCCCAGAATACAGAGGATTTCCTATCAGCGTGATCTGAACAAGATGGCTGCATACCTGGAAATGAAGGGGATTATGAAAGCGGAAGATGTCCGTGAATTTGATCTTATGGGATACATGGATTATATGGAGAAAGAGAACTTCGCGTCATCCACTATTTCAAGAAGTGTTGCTTCCATGCGTGCTTTTTTTCAACACATGTTTGCACTTAGGAAGATGGAAGAGAACCCCACAGATAATCTGAAATCTCCAAAGGTAGAGAAGAAGCTTCCGGAGATTCTCAGTATTCAGGAAGTTGACGATCTTTTGAAGCAGCCAGATCTGACTACGCCTAAGGGAATTCGGGATAAGGCTATGTTAGAGCTTTTATATGCCACTGGTATGCGTGTCAGCGAACTGATCCATCTGGAGACCACAGATGTAAACCTTCAGCTTGGCTATGTGGTTTGCCAGGAGAATAAAGAGCGTATCATTCCGATTGGAAATGTAAGCAAGGAAGCGTTGAATCTTTATCTTGAAGAGGGACGTAAGGTATTTGTGAAAGATGATTCAGAGCATGCGCTGTTCACAAATTGCTCCGGTAAGGCCATGAGCCGTCAGGGATTCTGGAAAATGCTGAAAGGCTATGCCCAGGAGGCTGGAATTCACAGAGATATTACGCCACATACATTGAGACATTCTTTTGCAGTACATATGCTGCAGAATGGAGCAGACATCCGAAGCGTCCAGGAAATGCTGGGACATTCCGATATTTCTACGACTCAGGTATATTTAAGCATGAATATTAACCGGATGCGAGATGTGTATATGAAAGCACATCCAAGACATTGAGAAGAGCGAATAAGATGATAACTGTCCATGGGAGAGACCTGTGGGCAGTTTTTTGGTAATGAAAATTCTGCAAAGTAAGATTCTTTCTTGTATTATAAAAATGTTTGACTGAAAATTTTATCGGAAAATATTAGAGCGTGTCTGAAAAATCTCCCGCAAAGTGGGGCGTGCAGATTGCGGGAATGATTTTTCAAACAGGCGCTAGCACATCTCAGCGATTGTATAAAGCAGCTTCTCAGATTCTTCCCATCCAAGACAAGCATCTGTAATGGATTTACCATATACATGGTTTGGTCCGATCTTCTGATTGCCTGGCTCAATGTAGCTTTCGATCATAAGACCCTTTACCAGCCCACGAACATCAGAATCAACCTGACGGCTGTGAAGAACTTCTTTGGCAATACGGATCTGCTGCTCATACTGCTTGTTGGAGTTGGAATGGTTGGTATCCACGATGGTAGCCATATTCTTCAGGTTCTTAGCGGAATATTTCTCGAAAAGAAGACGAAGATCTTCGTAATGGTAATTAGGAATAGCCTCTCCGTGTTTGTTTACAGCACCACGAAGAATGGTATGTGTCAACTCATTCCCTGTAGTTTCAACTTCCCATCCCCTGTAGATAAATGTATGGCTGCCCTGAGCTGCAACAACAGAGTTCAGCATAACACTGAAGTCACCACTTGTAGGATTCTTCATTCCCGCCGGAACATCCATACCGCTGACAGTGAGACGGTGCTGCTGATCCTCAACAGAACGTGCTCCTACAGCAACATAGGAAAGCAGATCGGAAAGGTAACGCCAGTTCTCTGGGTAAAGCATCTCGTCCGCACAGGTAAATCCGCTCTCTTCAATAGCACGGATGTGCATTTTTCGGATGGCAACAAGACCGGCAAGCATATTAGGTTTTTTCTCCGGATCTGGCTGGTGAACCATTCCTTTATAACCCTCTCCGGTAGTACGGGGTTTATTTGTATAAACACGAGGAATGATTAAAACTTTATCCGCGATCTTGTCCTGAACTTTGCGAAGTCTCAGCAGATAGTCGCATACAGCATCTTCATTATCTGCAGAACAGGGACCAATGATTGCAAGAAATTTATCGGATTTTCCGGTGAATACGTCACGGATTTCCTGATCACGTTTCTCTTTCAGTGCCTTGATCTTTGCATCAATGGGATATTGGTTGCGGATCTCGTCGGGGGTTGGAAGCTTTTTGATGAATTCAAATCCCATAGTATTTTCTCCTTTTATCGGCAAAATTTATTTTCGATTCAATATTATAGACTATGATGGAAAAAATGTCGATAGGCAAATTGCGGGAATGATTTTTCAAACATGCTCCAGTCTGTTTAGATAAATGAAATGAAGCAAGGTAAGAATCAGTTGGGAAAGGAGCATTCCGTAAAAATATCCACGGATTCCAAGCACAGGAATAGAAAAGAAAACAAATCCAATTCGGATACACACTCCTGCAATATTGTGAAAAAGGCAGGCATCCGGGCGCCCGAGACCGTTCAGAATACTTTCCAGTGCAGTATTTGTATAAAGAAAAGGGCAGATAAAAGCCAACGTCCTTATGTAAATCCCCGCAGTTTCACTGTGAAAAAGAAAATTTCCCAGTGATTTTCCGAAAATAAAGAAAAAGAATGTACAGAAGCCTCCGAAGAAAAAGCAGTTTTCGCAGGTGCGGCGGATCACATGACGGATTTTTTTCTCATGACCGAGGGCCTGTAAACCAGCCACAGAAGGCATCAGCATAACAGAGGCAGAATTTGTCAGTGTTGCCGGGAAAAGAATCAGCGGCAGCGCCATTCCGGTAAAAATCCCGTAAACAGACAGGGAATCAGTCTGATTTATTCCAGAAAGAAGCAGTCTTTGGGGAATAAGAACCATCTCAATGCCAGAGAGCAAGGTAAGCAGCAGCCGGTTTACAGAGCAGGGAACTGCAATCTGGGCGATTTCTTTTATAAGAGAATTTAAGGAAGTGGCAGTATTGTTTTTGACAAAAGCTGGTTGTATATGTGAAATATATTTTACAGCAGAAGGTGAATCTCTGTGAGTGCCTTTGCTCATACAGAAAAATACTCGTAAAATACGTCGAAACAGTCCGGTGACTGGTTTGTAATTTTCTCTGGAAAAATCCAGTCCAAGCGCCAGCATACATGCTGCAGTGGCTGTAAGCTCACTGAAAAGTGCACCTCCGGCCGCTATTACAGGGGTAATCTCTTTTTTCTGGGAAATCAGAATCAGGTAGATCACGTAAGTGCTGCCGATCCGGGAGGTCTGCTCAAGAAGCAGGATAAAAGCTGGAATTCCAGTCGTTTTTCTGGCATAATAAAAGCTGTTTACGCATGAATGCAAGGCTGAAAAAGGAAAACTAAAGGCAAGAATACGAAGCAGAACCGCAGTACGCGGCTCTTTTAACAAAACAGAAGCCACAAAATCTGCATTCCAATAGACCAGAAAAGATAAAAGTCCGCAAAGTGCCATCGAAAGAAATGCTCCAAGAAGCAGTGCATCTCTGGACTCTTTTTCTTTTCCAAGGGCAGTGAAAGAGGCACACAACCTGGAAATAGCAGCCTGAATGCCCATACAGCAGGCTGCCAGTACGATTGCGTGAACCGGAAAGCGTAAGCTGGTAAATTCCCACTCCCTGTGCACCAATAGTATGAGATAAGAATATTCTATAGAAGAAACCCATCAGGCGGCTTACAAGGCCTGTAAGAGTAAGAATCAGGGTTCCTTTGATAAAAAGTTTGTCAGACATAAGAATTCGCCTATCCACTTCATCCTTTTAGTTAGTTTATGCTGTAAATGTGCCTTGACAGAACTGTTATTATCTGGTAAAGTGGGATAGAAATCCAAGCGAAATACTAGGAAATAGAAAAGTACCTAAGGAGATAGATGAAATAACCCTTTCCCGGGAGTCTTTCATATCGAATTGATACCAATAAACCAGGAGGAAGAAAAATGGGAAAAATGATTTATCTGGATAATGCGGCTACCACCAAGACCGCTCCGGAAGTTGTAGAAGCAATGCTTCCTTATTTTACTGAAATGTATGGAAATCCATCCAGCATTTATGATTTCGCATCCAAGAGCAAGGAAGGCGTTACCAAGGCAAGAGGCCAGATCGCAGACGCACTTGGAGCTAAGAGAGAAGAAATTTATTTCACAGCTGGCGGTTCAGAGGCTGATAACTGGGCACTGAAAGCCACCTTTGAAGCATATAAATCCAAAGGAAACCACATCATCACAACCAAGATCGAGCATCATGCAATCCTTCATACCTGCGAATATCTTGAGAAAGAGCGCGGAGCGAAGATCACTTATCTGGATGTAGATGAGAATGGTATTGTGAAGCTTGACGAGCTTGAGAAAGCTATTACACCAGAGACGATTCCGATTTCTGTTATGTTTGCGAACAATGAGATCGGATCTATCCAGCCGATCAAGGAAATCGGTGCAATTGCCAAAGAGCATGGCATCCTTTTCCACACAGATGCAGTACAGGCTTTTGGACAGGTGCCGATCAATGTAGATGAGTTAGGAATTGATATGCTCAGCTCCAGTGGACATAAGCTGAATGGACCGAAGGGAATCGGTTTCCTTTATATCCGCAAGGGTGTTAAGATACGTTCCTTTGTACATGGTGGAGCGCAGGAGAGAAAGCGCCGCGCAGGTACAGAGAATGTTCCTGGAATCGTAGGTTACGGCGTTGCTGCAGATCGTGCAGTCCGCACTATGAAAGAACGTACAGACAAAGAGATTCAGGTAAGAGATCATTTCATTGAAAGAATCCTGAAAGAGATTCCGTATGTGAAATTAAATGGTGACCGCACCAAACGTCTTCCAAATAACGTAAATGTAAGCTTCCAGTTCATCGAAGGAGAGTCCATGCTGCTCATGCTTGACAATTATGGCATCTGTGCATCCAGCGGTTCCGCCTGTACATCAGGCTCTCTGGATCCGTCCCATGTACTTCTGGCTATCGGACTCCCACATGAGATTGCGCATGGTTCCCTGCGTATGACCTTAAGCGAGGAGACTACCATGGAAGATGCTGATTTCGTAGTAGATAAGCTGAAAGAAATCGTAGCTTACCTGCGATCAATGTCTCCATTATATGAAGATTTTATAAAAAAACAGTAACTGTTCAGTACCTTCACAGTTACACGCTTCGCGATGCACAGAAATCATGCTTTGCATGATTTCGCGCCGACATTCTCGGGTTTTCTGTGAACTACGTTCACAAAAACACCTCGCGGAATAGTGCCTGCTGAATAGTTAAAAAAAATAAAAATTTGATTAAAACACTTGCCAGGAGGAAAAAAAGATGTATAGTGAGAAAGTAATGGATCATTTCCAGCATCCACGTAATGTTGGAGAAATAGAGAATGCAAGCGGTGTCGGTACAGTAGGAAATGCCAAATGCGGCGATATTATGAGAATTTTCCT
>ENA-OQDT01001317-OQDT01001317.1-human-gut-metagenome-genome-assembly--contig:-NODE-1317-length-14669-cov-4.578394_pt1 | contig 14669 bp, 13 predicted proteins | sample MGYA00242786_ERZ504617 | MGnify/ENA primary metagenome ERZ504617 (study PRJEB26092, sample SAMD00036337) | human gut metagenome | host: Homo sapiens | study: EMG produced TPA metagenomics assembly of...
CCTTATATTGTTCTGTTTATTACGATATTTTTATTATAGATACTCAAAACGTGTTTGTCAACTAACTCAATACTTAATACACCAATTAAATACTATGCCTATAGTATCATAACCAAAAAGGAGGCTTTTTATGGTGGACTTTGGCAACACGCTTAAATCGTTGCGTCTGCAAAATAATATGACTCAGGCACAGTTATCACAAAAACTTGGGGCTGACCAAATCTGTAATCAGTGCTTATGAAACAGGATTGCGTCTTCCTTCCTATGACGTCCTGATCACATTTCCCAGATCTTTCATGTCAACGACGGTACTATCTGCTGGGAGTAAGAGCAAAAACAGAATGTTGATTTTCCTGGACTGACCGAAGAGGAAATATCTGCTGTTCTTCAACTAATCAAAGCAATGAAACGAAGCAGGAGCGCTGTAAATTTATCCGGCTGTCACGTTTCTGACATAACGTAAACAAAACCCGGCATGCGCCGGGTTTTGTCCACTGTTTAAAAACATTATTTATTGTTATTTAATCTTCATAATGATATTTACATGAATATATGATCAAATTTTGGTTGCTGTCAAAATTGTATGTCAGTCTATGCTCATCATTGATTCTTCTACTGCATACTTTTCTGTGTTTTAGCGGTTCAGGTTTTCCTATTCCTTCCAGCAATCCATCTCGATCAATACTTTTTATAAGTTCATTTATACGTTTTACTATCTTTTTATCTTCTTTTTGCCAAGCCGTATATTGTTGCCACGCTGTCGGTGTGAATATCACATTCATTTCTCGTAAGCTCCTAATTCATCCACTGTCTTTACAATGAAACCGCCAGTTTCCGCTTCCTTCATAGACTTTATCAAGCATAGCAAGATATTCTGCAATTTCTCTTTGCTTTCATCATCTCGTTATATTCCTGCTCTGAGATGAGTTACCACATTTTCATTCTTCGGCTTGATATAATCAATGTTTTCACCATGAAAAAACTTTATCACTAAAATTTTTTAAAATTATCTCTTACAATCATTGATTTCACTGCCAGCATTTCTACACCCCATTTTCCACTCAATGCGTTCTATTTTTTCGTACGTTTTTTTCGTACTTTTATTATATGCTGTCACAATTTCTTTGTCAACAGATAATCTTTTCCTATCTCAGCATCTCATATACATAGGAAGATATTTCCTGTATCTTCTGGATGGCTTCTTCATTTCTTCCTGCAAGGTCGTTTGCCAGTACGCAGATCACATAATCCTGCTGTTCGCCGTAAACGATGGCAATATCGTTTTCTATACATCCAAGTCCATATCCTTCTGACATTTCCCCTGTCTTGTTTGCCGCTGTAATACCCTGAGGAAGTCCGGACGGAATCTTTCCGGTTCTGGTCTGCCCTTTTAAGAGTTCCAGCATTTTGGTGGAAGCTTCCTGCGAAACACAGCTTCCTCCATAGATTTCCCACAAAAGTTTTCCGCAGTCTGCGGCTGTTGTAAAATTGTCATCGGTCGGATCTTCTGCCAGAAAACGCCGTCCCAGATGCGTTCCGGTATAGCCGTTTTCCTGGCAAAAAGTATTGACGATCTGCTTACCTGCCTCAAAATCGCCGTTTCCAAGCAGCTCTACAAGACGGTTTGCTGCCTCATTGTCACTGACTGTGATCATATTGGTCAGAAGTTCTTTGAGTTCTCCATCATACTGTTCCTGGGCATAGACGGCTTCCTGGTCACTTGCCGGATAACAGATTTTCCCGTAAACGGCTGCCATGATAAATACTTTGATCACGCTTGCCGACTGCATGGATTCTTCTGCATTTTTCTCATAACGCGCACCGTCACTTAAATTCTGTACGCTGACCGCCCATTTTGCACCATTTGCTTCCTCTTCATCCAGATAAGTATCCAGATGCAGGTTCAGAACAGCCTGACTGCCATCCGTTTCATCCTTGCTTTCACTTTCTCTGGTTTTTGTCTCGCTTTCCGGTTCTGTATTTTCTTCCACATGTGCCGTTTCCGGAGTCTTTGCGGTTTCTCTTACCACTACCTTTTCTTTTTCTCCGGCTTTTTTCTCCAGAGCAGAAAGCCTTTCATTCAGGTTTTCTTCTTTTGTCTGTAACTGTTGATATCTCCTGCTGTTTTTTACGCTCTGATATCCCAGAAGCAGAAGCAGGACAAGGCAGATCAATATTCCGGCCAATATGCCTTTTTGTGTTTTCTTTTCCATGTTTATCTCCCAAAATACTGATCTATGCCATCTGCAATTCCATTTACCATGTTAATCTGCATTTCGGCATCCTGCATTGCCGTGTCATCATGTTCGTTCGTCATAAATCCCATTTCCAGGATCATAACCGGAATTTTGCTCCAGTTGATTCCGGTCATATCATCATGATACTGAATCCCAAGATTTGCAAAACCGGTTTTTTCACAGTAGGCATTTAAAATGCATTCTGTCAGGCGGTTAACTGTCTTCTGCCAGATCAGCCACATAAGCATTGTCGTAGGATGGTGTCATACCAAGTGCTCCGTTTACACTGCCATCATCACTTCCGTTTGCATGGATACGGACATAAATCTCCCCGCCTTCGTCATATGCTTTGAGTGCCCTTTCTGCATTGCTGATCGCTGTATCATTGTCAGTACGCGTCATAACGACTCGATAACCACGGTTTTCCAGTTCCTTCTGAAGTGCCAGGGAAATATCCAGATTGAGCTGATACTCCGGAACACCGGTATATCTTCCCTGCGTTCCTGTTGTTGCTTTTGCCTTGGTTTCAGCAGAACCCGGTGCACTTGGCTCCTGAGCACTCATATCGACCCAGCTTCCCTGATGCCCCGGATCGATTGCTACAACATGCCCGTTTTCTGCCGTCTGGGATTCTGTTTCCGTCTCTGTCGTGGTCTCGCTTATTTCTTCGGTCTGTGTTTCCGTCTGGACTTCTGTTTTTGCTTCTGTCTGAATCTGTGTTTCTGTTTCCGGCTGCTGCTGTGTCTGCTGTTCACTCTCTTTTTTCTGTACTTCTGATTCCAGCGCCGCCACCGTCTGTTCCTTTTTCTTTACCTTCACTGTGCTGACCACACAGATTCCTGCCACAACTGCCATGCACAGAAGCAGAACCAGCAGAAACCATTTTCCTTTTGTCTGTTTCATGCAATCCTCCTGCTACTGATCCAACTGATAAACACCCAGTTCTTTTTCCTTTTTATCCAGGAATTGAATGTTCGCATTTTCGTATTTGTTGAATACTTTTGTGGAGAAATCTGATGGTGAGACAGATCCATAATACCAGGATTTACTTTCAAAATACTCACGCAGTTCTTTCGAATCAAATTTTCTGCCATGTCTTGCATAGATTTCATTTTTTGCATAGTTGATCTCACGGACACTTAAACCGGCAACATCGGAACTGGTCAGATATTTTTTGTCGCTGTCCGGAAGGATATAGTCTGCATTTGATGGTGTAGTAACCGTTCTGCTTTCTGCTTTTGGCTCCGTTTCTTTCTCCGTTTTCTTCTCGGTCACTTCTTCTTTTGGTTCACCAAAAACGTCATCTACATCCATATAGATCACATCATCTTCTGCCCAAAGTGCACCGTCAACTGCTACTTCCACATTATTATAGCGTTTCATTTTCTCTCCGGTGATCGGATAGGATGCCAGCGAAATGCTGCTCACGGAATTATAGAGAATCCGCTCCCCGGTTGTACTGTTTACATAAACGGACTGTGCTTCCTTAAGAACCAGAACCGGCTCTTTGGAATTGCCTGTATAATAAATGGTTCCCTGCACCGTACAGCTTCTGTTATTGACCGCATCAATATCTGCCTGCACATCGGCTGCCGTGTCTTCTTCATTATCTCCCTGCATATCCTCAGATTCCATCGAACTGGTTTTCGCCGTTGTCCTGGTCTGCTTTCTTCCGCTGTTTCCAAATACGACCAGAGCGATCACAACTCCGATCACAAATACAACTGCGATTCCGGCAACCACTGCAGCAATGATCGTTGTGTTGCTGGATTTTTCTGCCGTCTGCATCTGCTGATTCTGCATTCCACCCGGATTCTGCATCTGCTGTCTCTGATTCTGCATTCCGTCCGGACTCTGCGTCCGCATTCTTCCAAGTGGTGATCCACATTCCTGACAAAAGCAGGAATCCGGATGGTTCATGGCGCCGCACCTTGGACAGCGGATTGGGTTTCTTAAATCTGTACTCATAATTTCATCCTCACCCTTTCCCTTTTTAAAGTTCTCTTTCACCCATGTCCTGTAAAAATGCCAGATAACCTTTAAATGCCTCGTAGATATCTGCCTTACTTGTCACTTCAAACGGTGCATGCATATTCTGGACTGCCACACCGCAGTCAATGACTTCCATTCCATAATTTGCCAGAATGTAGGCGATCGTTCCGCCGCCGCCCTCGTCAACTTTGCCAAGCTCTGCCGTCTGAAATGCCGCCTGATTTTCGTCAAGGATTTTACGGATTCTTGCGATGTATTCTGCATTGGCATCGTTGGAGCCGGATTTTCCTCTGGAACCGGTAAATTTGTTAAACGTCAGTCCTTTGCCAAAGAAAGCACTGTTTTTCTTCTCCATGACTGCCGGATAATTTGGATCGTAAGCTGCACTGACATCGGAGGATAACATTCTTGATCCCTGAAGTGCCCTGCGCACTTTCAGTTCGCTGTAGTCTCCTGCTGCATCCATGATCTCTGCCACTGCATTTTCAAAAAATCGGGAATGCATGCCGGTTGCACCGACGCTTCCGATCTCTTCTTTGTCTACCAGCAGACACACGCAGGTATACTGTGGTTTATCCAGTTCGAACATCGCTTTATAAGATGGATATGCGCATACTCTGTCATCCTGACCATATCCCATGATCATACTTTCATCCAGTCCGTAATTTCTTGCACTTCCTGCCGGAACAACTTCCAGTTCTGCGGAAATAAAATCCGTTTCTTCTATATTATATTTTTCGTTTAACAATTTCAGTATCTGCTTTTTGACCGGCTCTTTTTCTTCCCCGGAAAGTGGAATACTGCCAAATAAAATATTCAGATCTTCGCCTTCGATCACTTCATTTCCTCGCTTTTCCATCTGCTTTCTGCCCAGATGCGGAAGCAGATCAGAAATGCCGATCACCGGATCAGATGGAGCTTCGCCTAATGCGATCTCAACTTTCGTCCCATCTTTCTTCACCACAACACCGTGCAGTGCCAGCGGCAGTGCTACCCACTGGTATTTTTTTGATTCCGCCATAGTAATGTGTTTCCAGCATTGCGAGTCCGTCGGCTTCATAAAGCGGATTCTGCTTCAGATCCAGACGTGGAGAGTCGATGTGTGCACCTAAAATATTCATACCTTTTTCCATCGGTTCTTTTCCGATATGGAACAGTGCCAGTGTCTTTCCCATGATAGAAACATAAACCTTGTCGCCTGCCTGCAGGTTTCCATCTGACTGACGCACTTCTTTTAAGCTCCTGTAGCCGTGTTCTTTTGCCTCTTTTAAGATTTCTTTTACACATTCCCGCTCTGTTTTGCAGTTTGAGAGGAAGGTACGGTATTCTTCACAGAAATCATATACCTTCTTTTTCTCTTCTTCAGTATAAGATTCCCATACTGTTTTTTCGTTCATCATTTTTGCCTCCTTGTTGCATGAAATAGTATTCTACATTTCCCGTCCTTTTTTGACGCAAGCTTTCATCGCCTCGATCACTGCACTTCGCATGCCCTTTTCTTCCAGCACACGCACTGCCTCAATCGTCGTACCACCCGGTGAGCATACCATATCTTTGAGTTCACCCGGATGTTTGCCTGTCTCCAGCACCATTTTCGCACTGCCAAGCACTGCCTGTGCCGCAAAACGATATGCCTGTGCTCTTGGCATGCCGTCTGCAACGGCTGCATCTGCCATCGCTTCAATAAACATGAATACATATGCCGGTGAACTTCCGCTGACTGAAACCACTACGTCGATCAGCCGCTCCGGAAGCACTTCTGCTTTTCCGCAGCTTTCCAGGATTCGCAGCACTTCCTGCATCTCCATATCGTTTACTTCTTCGTTACAACATACACCGGTCATACCCTCGCCGACCAGTGCCGGTGTGTTCGGCATACATCTGACCAGTTTTACTTTTTTACCAAACTGCTCTTCCAGCCATTCCAGTGTTTTTCCAGGTGCAATGGAAATGATGATCTTCTTCTCATCTACCACATCGCGGATCTGATGGATCACTTCCTCATAAAAATCGGTTTCACTGCCAGCACCAGGATATCTGCATTTTTTGCTGCTTCTATATTATTTGCGGTTACCTGAATTCCATAAGTATTTCTGGCATTTTCCCTGCTCGCCCCGCTCTTTGCCGTAGCGATCACATCTTCTTTTGCACAGATCTCATTTTTTTAAAATGCCGCCAAGCATGGCTTTTGCCATATTTCCGCAGCCGATAAATCCAAGTTTCATTGCCAAATCGCCTCCTGTAGATTCAGAACTTTTCTTTACGGTTCTATGATACCTACAAATGGTTGCATGGTCAAGCGTTGCTTTCTTCAGAACCTGCTTGATTTTCTCATTCCGAATCGCTATACTAAGAATACTGGGTACGCAGATATTCTGTACCCCATGACTGACTTGACAAAGGAGCATTTGTATGCAAAAAGACGCTGCTTATATGAAACTGATTGAGGAAATCTCGCTGAATGCCTGGCCATCCCACAAGATTGAACTTTATGACGGCTGGCTGATCCGGTTTTCTCATAATTATACTTACCGTACTAACAGTGTGGAACAGGTCGGCGATTCCCTGATCCCGATCGAAGAAAAAATCGCCTACTGCGAAGCACAGTACCGCAACTATCACACACCATCGAATTTTAAGATCAATCCGCTTCTTGATCCGTCTTTTGACAAACTTCTGGAAGAAAAAGGCTATCAGATCCGCCATACCACCGAAGTTATGACGATGCCTATGACAAATTTTCATCCTTATCCGGCAGACTCGGTCGAATATGAATATTATGGAAGAAACTCCAATCTGCCTTCTTCTGTTTTCTATCCGGGACATATCGCTGTGCAGCTCCGCGACCGGATCACAGACGAATGGATTGATTCCCTGTTTCGTTTAAACGGCACAACCAGACCGACGCTTCGCCGTATCGTACCATCTATGTTCAAGGCGATTCCGAAAGAGACGATCGTTGCCTGCATTGAGATTGAAGGACGTATGGTTGCTTCCGGTCTTGGGATTCTTGACCGCAGACACATTGGACTGTATGCGATCTATGTCGATGCAAGCTGCCGCAGAAAGCATTTTGCACGTGCGATCTGCAGTTCGATTCTGACAGAAGCACAGAAAAAAGGAGCGACACACGCTTATCTTCAGGTTGTGGAAGGAAATACCGCTGCCAAAAATCTCTATACCTCACTTGGCTTTGAAGATTTTTATACGTACTGGTTCCGTTCCAAAGAAATCTGAAAAACAACAGGTCTCAAGATATTATACTGATTATTTTTATTATAAAATTCAAAAACACGAAAGGACATTATTATGTGGATTGCCGAAAACTGGAAAGACTATGAAGTACTGGATACTTCCAAAGGAGAAAAACTGGAACGCTGGGGAAATTATACGTTGGTTCGTCCGGACCCGCAGGTTATCTGGGACACTCCGAAAACGCTCCGCGGCTGGAAACGCCCGAATGCACATTATCACCGCAGCAAACGTGGCGGCGGTGAATGGGAATTTTTTGATCTCCCGGAACAGTGGAGCATTCATTATCAGAAACTCGGTCTGACTTTTCAGTTAAAACCTTTCAGTTTCAAACATACTGGTCTGTTCCCGGAGCAGGCTACCAACTGGGACTGGTTTTCTGAAAAGATCAAAAATGCCGGCCGCCCGATCAAAGTTCTGAACCTCTTTGCCTATACCGGCGGTGCTACGCTTGCCGCTGCCGCTGCCGGAGCGAGCGTTACACACGTAGATGCCTCCAAGGGCATGGTCACCTGGGCAAAGGAAAATGCACGTTCTTCCGGACTGGGCGATGCGCCGATCCGCTGGATCGTCGATGACTGCGTAAAATTCGTAGAGCGTGAGATCCGCCGCGGCAATCATTACGATGCCATTATCATGGATCCGCCTTCCTACGGCCGTGGACCAAAAGGGGAAATCTGGAAAATAGAAGAAGCGATCCATCCGCTCATCAAGCTTTGTGCAAAGCTTTTAAGCGATAAACCGCTTTTCTTCCTTGTCAATTCCTATACAACCGGACTGGCTCCTGCTGTCCTTACCTACATGCTGGCAACCGAACTTGCCGCTTTTCACGGACATGTCGATTCCCAGGAAGTCGGACTTCCTGTTTCCAGCAATGGACTGGTGCTGCCTTGCGGTGCATCCGGTCGCTGGGAAGTCTGAAAAATCTGATATTCAAAAATATCTCCGGCATTTTGCTGCGAAGTGCACACTATAATATATCCTTCTGGGTACCTCTGCAATCTGCCGGAGATTATAATCAGTGAAATCTTAACTTTCACCATTGTTGCAAACTCTTTCAGGATGAATCAGTACTTCCTGTTTTTCTCTATCTCAGACAACAGATCATCCGAAACCGCGCAATACTTTTCATGCGTTATCGTATCACAGATTACACCATTCTTACCAATGAAGACAATATCTTCCAGATTCACGGATGCACCTTCATCATAAAAATCAAACAGATCTTTCTTCTCTTTCAGAAATTTCCTGACATAATAATCCAGTTTAAAATAAACCAGACTTTCTTTACAATTTTCTGTATGTATAGAATTTCTTGCCTATACGGCATTTCACGTACTTCCCTCCCTGCTATTATGCAGCTTGCTGGTAATCAATCACTGCAATCTCCTGCATCATTTTCTTTGCCGTATCAATGATTTCTTCCAACTTTTCAGCCACATCATCCGTATAATATTTTTCTCCACATTGATCACATTCAAGACATGGGACATTTTAATTACAATAATGCAGTCTTTATAATTCACAACATGTGTTGTGATACTCTTTTTAAACGAACTACTTTTTACAATACATACACACAGTCCTCACCTCTTTCTTCGTGTTTTCAAATCATTTTCAAATTTATATGTATCTGGATAATCTTCAATAATTTCTCCTGTTCTAATAGCATATCTAACATCTTTCCTACTTATGCCCCTTTCCTGCATTCGCTGTAAACAATGTCTGACACCAAAAAGACAGAGCCTGTGCTCTGTCTTTTTGCGAACAGTATTCTATGAATCTCTGTATAATACCATCTGTTTATTTCTTACTTTTTATTTCGTACGTACTTTCTTCTTTGCACTGTAAGCGGTGTAAACTTTCTCGTTATCCACAACTTTGTATGCTTTTACTCTTACATAGTACGTTTTCTTTGCAGAAAGTTTCTTGATCGTTCTTGCTTTCTTATCAGCAGTAACCGCAATGGTCTTTTTGCCTTTGAAGTTTGCCTTCTTTGCATACTCGATCACATAGCCATCTGCACTTTCTACCTTATTCCAGTTGACTTTCACTGCCTTCTTTGCACCTTTGACAGATTTTACTTTCACTTTCTTTGCTGCAAATTCTGTTTTTGCCAACTGGTTTTCAAGGCGTTTCTGCATTGCCTGCACTTCTTCTAACTGTTTCTGTGCTTCGGCTCTCTTTTCTTCCGCCTCTTTCTGGGCTTTTGCAAGGATCTCTTCTGCTTTCTTCTGTGCTTCTTCGGCTGCTTTCGCTGCGGCTTCTGCATTTGCCTGGGCTGCTTTCGCTGCATCCGCACTTGCCTTTGCAGCACCTGCGGCTGCCTCTGCAAGGTCTTTCTGTGCACTTACGGAGTCTTTGGCTGCTTCTGCTGCTTTTGCTGCGGTCTCAGCATCCTTTTTTGCATTTTCAGCTGTTGTTTTGGCTGCCTCTGCGGCTGTTTTTGCTGCTTCTGCATCGTTTGCATAATTCTTTGCTGCATCCTCTGCTTCTTTTGCGGCTTTCTGTGCTGCCTCTGCTTTTGCCTGGGCTGCTTCGGAAGCGGTCTGTGCTTTCTGTGCCTCTGCTTCTGCAGTTTCGGCTGCTTTCTGTGCAACTTCTGCTTTCGCCTGAGCTGCTTCTGCGGCTGCTTTATCAACATCGGCTGCTGCCTTTGCCTCTTCTGCTGCTTTCTTTGCTTCTTCGGCTGCTGCTTTTACTTCTTCTGCTTTTGCCTTGGCTGCTTCGGCATCTGCTTTTGCTGCTTCTGCGGCTTTTGCTGCGGTCTCGGCATCGTTCTTTGCTGCGACTGCCTGGTTTTTGATCTCTTCCAGTTCTCCTGCTGCAGAACTTGCTTCAAAACCTGCCTTGCTTTCTTCCATCTTGTCCGTATCGGAAGTAACCGGGACAATGCGGAATCTCTCTGCATAAGTATTGTAGCTTCCATCTGCATTCTGCTTGGTTGTCGGATAGAATCCTTCCAGAGGTACATGGTTAAAGAATCCTGTATTGCTGACTCCTCGCTGGATCGCATCCAGACACAGATAGGTCTGCTCATCCATCGGAACTTCTGTGGAATGACGAATGGTCTGGTTGTTATACGGATAATCGGTCCAGCTAACCGGATTGATATTTTCTGCTTTTACATGAAGTGCAGAAGATTCTACCGTTCCGTCTGCGGCAACTAAAATACCATTTCCATCGTTATCGGTCAGTGACGTCCATCTGACATCGGTGTGGTTTCCGTTTTCCTGTGGTTTCACATATTTGCTTACAAACTGATCTGTTACGGTGCTCTTGTATACACCAACATCGGTTGCTGTCTTTCGATCAATGTAGTTTTCTTCCGGACCTCTTCCGAAGTATTCCAGATTTTCGTATCCTGCTGCAACAGTCATGCGGACACCAACTTTCGGCAGTGCCTGTGCTCCGGCGGTACCCGGTGCAAAGTTGCTTCTCGGTGTAAAGGCTGACCGAACTACGATCTCTCCATCTCCGTAAATGTCATAGAGCAGTGTCTGTTCTGCATCAACCGGAAGTTTTACGTTCAACGCTACACGGATGTGCTTTCTATTCTCATCCTGTGTGATAACCGGACTGTCCACAAGTTCCATGTTGTCATCGGTATTTCGCAGATTGCGGTTGTATGCAATCGGAGTGTCGTTATAGTTCTGTGCTCTCCAGAAGCTTGGTACCGGACCTTTTTCCAGAACCACTTTGCCGTCCACCGTGTAATCTGAAAGGATACCGGTTGCCTTGTCCATTTTCAGTGAGTAGGTTTTTCCCTCTTTTGTAACACCTTCAATGCTCAGTGTATTGCCGTCGTCCTCTGCTTTGGTAAATTCAGCCATTGCATTGTAATCCAGCGTCTGTTTCTCCTTGTATTCCGGTGTAAGGTCAAACTGCTCATGTGCCACTACATTGTCGTATTTGGTAAGTGTTGCATCCCAGTCCGGTTTTACCTTGTTCTGCACGGAGAACTCCAGCATATAAGTATCACCGGTCTGCGGCTGTACTTTCGGCAGTTCGATCGTGATCACTTCTTCCCCAAAGGTTTCTCCGTCCATACCCGGTGCATTTAAAGAAATCGTTTTTGTTGCGATCTCTTTATCATCTTTTTTCAGGCTCCAGATGATATTGTAATTTTCCAGTGTGCTGTTTTCCAGTTCGTTTACTACTTTTACTTTGATCGTTCCATCGGTCACTTTCGCATCTTCATTTTCAAGATAGAAGTTCACCTGCTGATGATCGTAACGCATCTGTACGGCTTTTGCTGACGGTGTATGATCTGCAAACAGAACACCGTTCGCACAGAATGCATCTGCATTGGAGCTTGCATCCATCCAGTCTCCGCCGTAAGCCCAGAATGTTTTTCCGTCTTCTCTTGTCGTTGCTAATGACTGGTCTGCCCAATCCCAGATAAATCCTCCCTGAACATTGGCGTACGTACGGTTCAGTTTCCAGAATTCATTGAAACTTCCGAAAGACTGTCCCATCGCATGTTCATATTCCTGTTCAAAATAAGGCAATTTGTTGTTTGTGTTTTTAGCGTAACTTTCTACGTTCTTTGCTTCCGGATACTGTGTGCTGTGAACGTCCACAATGTTCTTGCTTCTGGTCTCCATGCCCCATGGATCCGCTCCTGCATCCTTCTGATAACGATGATAATATCCATCGGATTCACGTTCGTACATACGCAGTCTGCTCGGATCACGGTTCAGAACTGCCATGGCTGCTGCCCAGAAGCAGTAAGTATTGTCTAACGGGCATCTTGTGTAAGTTGCTTCGTTTCCATAAGACCATCCGATGATGGATGCATGGTTTTTCAGAAGCTCCAGCATGTTCATGTTTCGATCTACAACCGGAGTTACCCAGCGGCTGTCCCCTCCAGGGATCGGCACTTTATGATCGCCATATGCTCCGTAGTGTGATTCTACGTTTGCTTCTGCATAAACATAAATACCAAGTTCATCTGCCAGATCATATAAAATCTTTGCATTTGGATAATGTGAAGTACGGACTGCATTGACATTGTACTGTTTCATCAGTTTCAGATCATCGATGATCTCCTGATTTGTCACGGCACTGCCGTTTTCCAGGCTGGTATCGTGACGGTTGACACCGCGGAAGATAATCTTCTGTCCTGTGATCTGCATCTGTTCCTGTTCTGCATCGTTAATGTTTACTTTATAGATTTCACGGAAACCTACATGTTCTGCTTCTGCTTCGATCACTTTTCCGGTGCTGTCTTTTAATTCCAGCGTTACCATGTACAGGTTCGGTGTATCCGGGAACCATTTCTTCGGATTCTTAACTTCGATCGTTGCTGTTTTGCGATCACCCAGATTTACTTTCTTCTCGCCGTCTGCATCTGCTGCATTCGGATCGGATGCACCTGTCACACCCTGAAGTGCTTTCAGCTTATCATAAGAAATCGTATCCTGACCGATCACTTTTCCGTCCATGTCTTTCAGTTTGACATCTACGGTATAGCCGCTGGTATCTTCTTTGTCAGTCAGATTGCGGACATCTACATCCACTTTCATCGTAACATCACTGTTCTTATCTGTGCGGTCTGCAAAACTTGTCTGTACAAAGAAATCACGAAGTTCTGCACGGCTGTCTTTGGAATACAGATAAATGTCACGCATGATACCGCTCAGCTGAATGAAATCCTGATTTTCCAGATAACTTCCGATGCCCCATCGATATACTTTCAGTGCGATCGTATTCTTACCATTTTTATTCAGATATGGTGTGATGTTGAAATCATGAGCCGTAAAGCTGTCTGCCGTATAACCAACCTGTTTTCCGTTGATAAACAGATAATAAGCAGATCTTACGGACTGCAGTGACAGAAATACTTCACGTCCGTCCCAGTTTTCCGGAAGCTCAAACTCAGTACGGTAATATCCTACCGGATTATAGTGCGTCGGTGCCTGAGGATCATCATACTCGATGGTATTTCCCTGTGCACTGCCCCACGGATAGATACTGTTTGTATAGATTGCTTCATCAAAATATTTAAAGGTCTTATCTGCGTTTCGATAAGTCTGCCATGCATGCGGTACAAATTCTTTCTGGAAATCTGCTTTTGCTTCTTCCGGAAGTGTTTCTTCCAGATAACCTTTTGCGTCCGCTGCATCTGCTTTTTCCGGATTTTCTACCAGTGCAAAATCCCATTCTTTCTGAGTCAGCAGCTTATAGTAAGTGCTTGCTGTCTCATTCTGGTCATCCAGTGCACTCTTCTCGCTGTTGAATGCAGTGTCTGCATCCTGATACGGAACAAAATCTGCATGAGAAGGCTCTCTGTTTACTTCTGCGGTTGAAATATCTTTGTACCATTCTTTTCCGGTAAATACCGGTGCTTCATCGGTAACGTAAACACGGATCGTGTTGGAAGTATATTCTTTTCCGCCTGCTGTAAGATAACTTGTAATATCAGCATGGCCTGCTTTCAGACCTTTGATCTGATTTCCTTCCAGAGAAGCAACTTCCGGATTGCTGCTCACGGTGCGGATACCGCTGCTGATCACTGCTCCGGATGCGTCTTTTGCGATTGCTGCAAAGTTCGTTGTTTTTCCGGTCTGCAGATAGCTTGCAGAAACTTCCAGACTGATGCTTGCTTTCAGCTCGTTTATGATCCACAGAGATGTTTTTGCACTTTCTTCTTTCATCTGGATCAGCTGCTGGTTTGCATCATTTGCTGTTGCAACATATTTTCCGGATGCCTTGTTCTGGATCCGGTAATTTCCGCTTGTCTCATCTTTGATGATCTTCCACTTCTGTGTATCATCGCCTGTGTTTTTCGCCATGGAAGGATAGGAATCCAGATCTCCTCCCTGGATCACAAGTGATACATTGTTGCGTGGATGCCAATATACATAACCGTCTCCGGCTTCGGTAAATACCCACATACGTGTCTGGGCAAGTGCCGTATTCCACAGATACAGGTTGTTTCCTTCGCTGACATTGTCTGCTCCAGGCTCGATCAGATAACCGGCAAATTCTACGTTATCGATGCGATAAACGCCCGGCCATTCTTTGCTGCTTCCAGAACAGTCAGTTCTGTGCTGACTTCTTTCCCCTTCAAACGCTGCCTTGATCGTTGCCGTTCCAGCTTTTTTGCGATAACGGTGTTTCCGGAAACTTCTGAATATCCGGATTCTCACTGGTGAGTCACGGCCTTGCTTCCATCCAGTTCAG
>ENA-OQDT01001318-OQDT01001318.1-human-gut-metagenome-genome-assembly--contig:-NODE-1318-length-14649-cov-1.849607_pt1 | contig 14649 bp, 17 predicted proteins | sample MGYA00242786_ERZ504617 | MGnify/ENA primary metagenome ERZ504617 (study PRJEB26092, sample SAMD00036337) | human gut metagenome | host: Homo sapiens | study: EMG produced TPA metagenomics assembly of...
TGATGATACTGACAAGACCTTGATGGCTGGTAACATTAAGCAGGCTTATATTGACTCTTCATTGAGCTATTACCATGATTTGATTGCTCGTGGGGTTGATTTGGAAAATATCAAGATTCACATTCAGTCTGGTGCTGAACACAATGAAGAAGCTTGGGCTGAGAATTTACCAGACTGTCTTCGCTTTTTCGCTGAAAAGTGGGACTAGTCTATATTAACGCAAATTATTTTAATTTAGGAAAAGGTATATAAATATGAATATCGAACATCTTAGCCACTGGAGTGGTCAACTTAATCGTGAAATGTATGTTAACCGTTATGGGCACGCTGGTATCCCTGTTGTGGTTTTTGCTTCATCAGGTGGTAGCCATAACGAATACTATGACTTCGGTATGATTGATGCTTGTGCACGTTTTATCGAAGAAGGGCGCGTACAATTCTTTACGCTGTCAAGTGTGGACAGTGAAAGCTGGCTTTGTGATTGGAAAAATCCACACGATCGTGCTGAAATGCATCGTGCTTATGAACGTTATGTTATTGAAGAAGCTATTCCATTTATCAAACACAAACTGGTTGGTTTGATCCAATGATGACAACAGGATGTTCAATGGGTGCTTACCATGCGCTTAATTTCTTCTTGCAACATCCTGATGTTTTCAATAAAGTAGTAGCTCTTAGTGGTGTCTACGATGCTCGTTTCTTTGTGGGTGAGTTTGGAGGGGATGAAGCTATTTACCAAAATTCCCCATCAGATTATATCTGGAACCAAAATGATGGTTGGTTTATCGACCGCTACCGTCAAGCTGAAATCATCGTATGTACAGGTCTTGGTGCTTGGGAACAAGATGGTCTTCCTTCTTACTATAAACTTAAGGAAGCCTTTGAACAAAAGAATATTCCAGCCTGGTTCTCTGAGTGGGGCCATGATGTCGCTCACGATTGGGAATGGTGGCGTAAACAAATGCCTTATTTCCTTGACAATATGAACCTATAATTTCTTTGTCTATCCTATCTAAATAACTATAAAAGAGGAATCCCTAATGAATTATCTTGTTATTTCACCATACTATCCACAAAACTTCCAACAGTTTACAGTTGAACTTGCTAATAAGGGAATCACTGTTCTTGGTATTGGTCAAGAGCCTTATGAACAGTTAGATCAACCTTTGAAAGATGCTTTGACAGAGTACTTCCGTGTAGATAATCTGGAAAACTTGGATGAAGTTAAGCGTGCCGTAGCCTTTCTTTTCTACAAACATGGTCCAATCGATCGTATCGAATCTCATAATGAATACTGGTTGGAATTGGATGCTGCTCTTCGTGAACAGTTCAATGTTTTTGGTGCTAAGCCAGAAGACCTTAAGAAGACTAAATTCAAGTCTGAAATGAAGAAACTCTTCCAAAAAGCTGGTGTTCCAGTCGTGCCAGGTGCTGTCATTAAAACTGACGAAGATGTGGATAAAGCTGTGAAAGAAATCGGCCTTCCAATGATTGCTAAGCCAGATAATGGGGTTGGTGCAGCTGCAACCTTCAAACTTGAAACAGAAGATGATATCAATCATTTCAAGGCTGAGTGGGACCATGAAACAGTTTATTTCTTTGAAAAATTTGTAACTTCAAGTGAAATCTGTACTTTCGATGGTTTGATTGATCATGATGGTAATATTGTCTTCTCAACAACTTTCGATTATGCCCACACTCCACTTGACTTGATGATTTACAAGATGGATAATTCTTACTACGTTCTTAAGGATATGGATCCTAAGTTACGTAAGTATGGTGAGGCAATTGTCAAAGAATTTGGTATGAAGGAACGTTTCTTCCATATTGAGTTCTTCCGTGATGGTGATGATTATATTGCTATTGAATATAACAACCGACCAGCAGGTGGCTTCACAATCGATGTCTATAACTATGCTCATTCGTTTGATTTGTACAAGGGCTATGCGGATATCGTTGCTGGTGAACCATTCCCAGCTTCTCAGTTTGAGCCACTTTACTGTTTGGCAACTTCACGTCGTGCAAGCTCTCACTATGCTTACTCAGAAGAAGAACTTTTCGATAAGTATCGTGAACAACTTAAAGTTAAGAAAATCATGCCTGCAGCCTTTGCAGAGTTGCAAGGTGACTTCCTTTATATGTTGACAACTCCAAGTCGTGAGGAAATGGAACAAATGATTGAGGACTTTGGTAAAAAAGCCTAATCTGTATATGTTAAAAGCACTTCAGAGTAAACTGAAGTGCTTTTGTAATGCCTTATTTTTCGTGGAGTTCTTGGTTTTTAAGAACCAGTTCTGATACTTTAGCGAATTTTTTAAGTTTTTTGAGATCTTCTGGATGGGTTACCAAGCTAATGACGCTACCTTCATTTCCCATACGGCCGGTACGACCTGCACGGTGAGTGTAGGCTTCACGGTCTCGAGGAATATCGAAGTTGATGACCACTTCCAGATTTTCAATATCGATGCCTCGTGCCAAGAGGTCAGTACCTAGTAAGAGTGAAATCTCGTGATTCTTGAATTTTTCCAAGATAACCTTACGGAATTTGACGTTGATGTCACTAGCCAATGATACTGCTGAAGCTCCGTTAAATTGGAGGCGTTCTTCAGTAGCCCCAAGGTCAGAAAGACTGTTGAAAAAGACAAGGCCACGGAAGTCAGGAATATTGGAGAACTTACGGAGAAGTTCGACACGGTTACGTTTATCAACACTGATATAATAATGTTTAATAGTGTCTAGTTCCTGATCAGATAGGTCATAAACGATAGTATTTTCGACAAGAACTTGATCGTCAATTTTGTTGGTTGCTGAAATATAGATCATTTGATGATCACGAGGAACATGGTGGCTGATTTTTGTCACAAAGTGGTATTGGCTATCACTGAGAAGCTCATCAAATTCATCGAGGACGATGGTGTTAACATTCATCATCTTGATTTTTTTGAGTTTAATCAGCTCAAAGACACGGCCAGGGGTTCCGATGAGAATTTCTGGTCCTTTCTTCAGGCGTTCAATTTGTCGCTTTTGACTAGAGCCAGAAAGGAAGAGTTGGGCAGTGAGTCCTAGTGGCTCAGCCCATTGTTTGGTTACATCAAAAATCTGTTCCAGCAAGCTCTGAATTGGGTGCTAAGATAAGCAGTTGTTGAGCTTTTTTTTGGCTTGAGTGAAAGAAGAAGTGGAAGAAGGTAGGCAAGGGTTTTACCTGTTCCTGTAGGACTGATACCTAGGACATTGTCTCCTTCAGTGATTGGTGCAAAGAGTTCTTTTTGAATGGCAGTCTCTGTAGTGATTCCTTTTTCTTTAAGGAGGTCTTGCCATTGTTCAGGAAAGTTTTTAAACATAAAAGTCTCATTTTCTATATGGATTTGCTTTTATTATATCATGATTTAGTGTAGAATAGATAAGAAAGACTATATTAGATAGGAATTTACCATGCCTAAAAAACCGATTATTATTGGGGTTACGGGTGGCTCTGGTGGCGGTAAGACCAGTGTTTCTCGTGCCATTCTATCAAATTTTCCAGATGAGAAAATTGCCATGATTGAGCATGATTCTTATTATAAGGATCAGTCACATTTGACTTTTGAAGAGCGTGTGTCAACGAACTACGACCATCCTTTTGCCTTTGATACAGATCTTATGATTGAGCATATCAATGAGCTGATTGCTGGGCGTCCAGTAGATATTCCGATTTATGATTACACGCAACACACTCGTAGTAACAAGACCTATCGTCAGGAACCTCAGGATGTTTTTATCGTTGAAGGGATTTTGGTACTTGAAGATAAACGTTTGCGTGATTTGATGGATATCAAGCTCTTTGTAGATACTGATGATGACATCCGTATTATCCGCCGTATTAAGCGTGATATGGAAGAACGTGGTCGTAGCTTAGATAGTATTATCGATCAGTATAACAGTGTGGTCAAACCTATGTATCATCAGTTTATTGAGCCAACCAAACGCTATGCGGATGTGGTGATTCCTGAAGGTGTTTCAAATACTGTTGCTATAGATTTGATTAATACTAAGGTAGCTAGCATTTTAGAAGAAAGTAAGAAAGCCTAAGCAGGAGCTTGGCTTTTTTGGTATAATTAAAGCGTTATGATTATTTTACAAGGAAATAAAATTGAGCGCTCTTTCTCAGGAGATGTGCTCTTTGATAATATTAATATTCAGGTGGATGAACGTGATCGTATTGCTTTGGTTGGGCGCAACGGTGCTGGAAAATCAACCTTGTTGAAAATTTTGGTTGGAGAGGAAGCACCGACAAGTGGTGAAATCAACACAAAACGTGATTTGAACCTTTCTTACTTAGCTCAGGACAGTCGTTTTGAGTCTAGTAATACCATCTATGAGGAAATGTTGAATGTCTTTTCAGACCTACGTGCAGATGAAAAACGTCTGCGTGACATGGAAATGGAGATGGCTGAGTTAACTGGGGAAGACTTGAATAAGCTAATGATAGACTATGATAGACTTTCCGAGGATTTCAGACAGCGCGGTGGTTTTACCTATGAATCTGACATCAGAGCTATTCTCAATGGTTTTAAGTTTGATGAAAGCATGTGGGGAATGCCTATTTCAGATCTCTCTGGTGGCCAAAATACCCGTTTGGCCTTGGCTAAAATGCTTCTAGAGAAGCCTGAGCTTTTTGGTACTGGACGAACCGACCAACCACTTGGATATTGAGACTATCACTTGGTTGGAGAATTACTTAGTCAATTATCAGGGAGCTCTAATCATTGTCAGTCACGACCGTTATTTCTTGGATAAGGTGGCGACAGTAACCCTAGATTTGACCAAACATAGTTTAGATCGTTATGTCGGAAACTATTCAAAATTCATGGATCTCAAGGCTGAAAAATTGGCTACTGAAGCAAAGAACTTCGAAAAGCAACAAAAGGAAATTGCTAAGCTGGAGGACTTTGTTAATCGTAATATTGTCCGTGCCTCTACAACCAAGCGTGCCCAAGCCCGTCGCAAACAGCTAGAGAAAATGGAACGCCTGGATAAGCCAACAGAAGGCCAGAAGTCGGCAAATATGACTTTCCATGCGGACAAGATCTCTGGAAATGTGGTCTTGACAGTGAGGGATGCTGCTATTGGTTATGACGATGAGATTCTCTCAGAGCCTATTTCCCTGGATGTTAAGAAGATGGATGCCATTTGCCATTGTGGGACCTAATGGTATAGGGAAAACAACCTTTATCAAGTCGGTAGTAGGTAAACTGCCATTTATCAAGGGAACATCAACCTATGGTGCCAATGTTGAAGTGGGGTACTATGACCAAACCCAATCTGCTTTGACACCGTCAAACACTGTTCTTGATGAGTTGTGGAATGATTTTGCGACAACTCCTGAAGTTGAGATTCGTAACCGTCTGGGAGCTTTTCTCTTCTCAGGTGATGATGTCAAAAAGTCGGTTTCCATGCTTTCTGGTGGTGAGAAAGCTCGCCTGCTCCTAGCCAAATTATCATGGAAAACAACAACTTCCTTATCCTAGATGAGCCGACCAACCACTTGGACATTGATAGTAAGGAAGTCTTGGAAAATGCCCTTATTGACTTTGATGGAACACTTCTCTTTGTCAGCCATGACCGTTACTTTATCAACCGTGTGGCAACCAAAGTGATGGAAATTTCTGAGGATGGGGCAACCATTTATCTTGGAGATTACGATTACTACCTTGAAAAGAAGGCGGAGCTTGAAGAGTTAGCACGACTTGAGGCAGAGGAAAATCAAGTATCAGAGGAAGTCCAAGTAGCTTCAGCGGGTGCTAGTGATTATCAAGCTCAAAAAGCCAATCAAAAAGAGATGCGTAAACTAAGTCGACGCATTGAGCAAATTGAAAATGAGCTAGAGACGATTGAAGAACGCTTGGAGGAAATTTCTGCTGCCATGCTAGAAACAAATGATGTGGCGGAATTGTCTGACTTGCAGAAAGAGCTGGATGGCTTATCAGTCAATCAAGAAGCTCTGATGGAAGAGTGGAGTGACTTATCAGAACAATTGGAAGGTTAAGAGATGATGAAAACCTTTTCATGTTTTGAGTTGTGAAAGGCTTACATTGTTGGTATACTGGTCTTAGTATATAAAAGGAGACTAACTTTATGAACAAAGTAAAGAAAAAAGTGTATCGTAACACAACATCTTTCAACATGATGGCATGGGGATCATTTGCCTTCTTCGTAATCTTGATGTTGGTAGGCCTCTATACCCTTAAAGAGCCTTTGATGGTTAAGGGTTACTACCTCATGGGATGTGTTGGCTTGATTTCATCTTCCTTTACAGTATCTAAGGTTGTCCGTGATAATCAAGAAGATGAAGAAAACTATAACAAACTCATCGCACAACAAACTTTCGAACAATAAGAAGAGAAGCCTGAAAAGGCTTTTTCTTTTTGCAGAAAATGCACAAATATTCTGCCTCTTCCCTAGTGGAAGTGTTATAATGGAGTGAAGAGGGTTAGATGATTTTGGAATGAGTAAGTCCAATTCATCAGCCTCAATGCCTTATAAGACTAATTATCGTATAAGAATGCGTTAGTGAAAAGGTAGGTAATATTATGGAATTCAAAGTGAAAGATGGTCAAATCATCTATTATCGTGATCTCGGTAAAGGTCTTTCCAATTGATTTTTTTTGCATGGCAATAATTTGTCAGGAAATTACTTTGGTAAGCAAGGAATTCTGTATCGAGACTATCGTTTAATTTTCATTGATAGTCGTAATCACGGCAGGTCCAGTCGTCAAAGTGTTAAGATGACCTTTGAACAGATGGCTGCCGATTTGGAGGAAATTTTGCAATATTTGAATATCAAGAAGGCCTTATTTGTCGGTCATAGTGACGGTGCCAATTTGGCTATGGTTTATGCTAGTCGTTATCCTGACCGGATTGCAGGGCTCTTGCTTAATGCGGGAAATATGACCTTTAATGGGTTGACGAGACGCTCAAGATTCGCGGTCTATATACAATATCTTTGCTTAAAAGCCTTGTCACCATTTTCATCTAAAATGGATATCATGGCTCAGGTAACGGGTCTTATGCTTCATGACTTGCCACTAGATAGGGAACGTCTACATCAGGCTGCCTATCCTGTTTGGGTAGTTATGGGGCAAAGGGATGTTATCAGTATCAGGCATTCTAGAGAGATTTCAGAGCTCTTTCCGATTCATAAGCTCTATGTCCAACGTCGTGAAGGGCATCGTCTAGCTCAACGTAAATATAAGGTCTTCAATCAAATGATTCGTGAGCTTGTGAGAATTAGTCGAAAAGAGGTGGTGGCATGAAGCGTCTTTTAGAGAGACTTCAACCTTTAAAAGCGGCCGTTAAATCTATCTTCTTTATCTCGATTACGGTTCTTGTCGTCATAGAATTGGTTCGCCTCAAACGGACCATCACTTTAGAGTCACTTGAGTCAGCTCTGGCCGGTTTGTCTATTTGGCATCTTGTTTTGATGGCTATCATCGGACTAGTCGCTGTCTCCCCTATGCTCTTTTATGACATCATACTGAATAAGGAGCTAGAAACGGATTATTCCAAATCCTATATCTTAGAAACAAGTTGGGCTGTTAACACCATCAATAATTTAGCTGGTTTTGCTGGTTTGGTCGATGTGGGTCTGAGATATTCCTTTTATTCTGAGGATGGGCAGGAAAAGACGGGTGTTAAGGCACTTTCTCGTTTATTGCCTTACTTTATGTCTGGCCTATCCCTTTTAAGTGGTTTGGTATTCGCTGTCTTTTGGTTCTTCCCTCTAAGTCCAGATTTAAGAAAGTATTGGTTACTGTTATTGGGTATTTTCCTTTATCTACCTTTTATTTTCTTTGTTTCTAGTCGTGAAAAATTAGCCTATTTTGGTCAAGTACCATTGAAAACGAGGCTAAGTCTTCTTTTAGCTTCGACAGCTGAATGGGGAACGGCCCTTGGGAGCTTTGTAAGTGTAGCTTATTTAATGGGCTTACATGTTCCTCTTTATAATCTGATTCCTCTTTATTTCCTAGCGGTTATTATTGGTATCTTCTCAATGATTCCAGGTGGGATTGGTAGTTTCGATTTGATTGTGATTACCGGTCTGACCTCTATGGGGGTTAGCAATGCTCTTGCGGTTAGTCTGCTCTTGCTCTTTCGTTTAACTTACTACGTTATTCCCTTCTTGTTAGGTGTTGTCTTCTTTTTCAAACACATGGGAGGGCGTATCAACGAGAAATACTTCAAACTTTCTTCACGAGTATTTGGTGGAAGTCTCCACCGCTTTCTTGTGTATTTGCTACGTTTTTCAGGGATTTTCTTGATTTTGTCAGCCTTAATCCCAGAACGCTTGGCAAATGTCTACTTTATTAGCCGTTTTAATCCTATTCAGGAACAGTTGATTTGGCAATTCCCAAGTATCCTATTTGGAACTCTATTCATTTTCATGGCTCGTCTCATCAGACGTCGGGTGAAGGGAGCTTTCATTGCTTCCTTAATAACCTTTGTCTTGACCTTGATTTATGTCAATCTCAATGGTATTTCTTGGGCTATGTCATTCCTAATTGTACTCTCTTTGGTGCTTATGTTGATCATCAGAAAGAGGTTGTATCATCGTTACTTTGTTTATAGTTGGGAAGACAAAACCAAGGATTTCCTTTTCCTAGCCTTTACTATTCTGGTTCTTCTTGTTCTGGGTGGCAGCGGTTTTTGGTCTCATTTATTGCCACCTAAGAACCGGGATGTTCTTGGACATTTTGTTCATATTTGGTTTGATATTTTACTGGCATCGGTAATCATTGCAACCATTGTTTGGCTTGTACTGAGAGTTTTGGCACCTCGTAAGCATTTTGGTCAAAGCATGGATAATGAGCGTTTTACAGCACTTCTTGAGAAATATGGGGGCGCATCAGAAAGTGCTCTAGCTTATCTACATGATAAACGCCTCTTTTGGTATCGTGTCGATGGACAAGACCAGGTAGTTTTCCAATTTGCACAAACCAGCAATAAGTGTGTGGTTATGGGAAATCCAATTGGTAATGAAAACTATTACCGAGCAGCTTGGGAATCTTTCTTGAAGACACTATCAGATTGGAATTTACAAGCCTTGTTTTATGAGGCAGACGAGAGTATTACCCTGATGCTTCATGATTATGGCTTTGATTTTATGAAATTTGGGGAAAACGCCATGGTTGATTTGACGACATTCTCTGTCGATGGTAAGCATGGTAAGAAGTTCCGTAAACCAACCAATCGTGTCGAAAAAGCAGGTTTCCAGTTTAAGTTACTTGATCCTCCATTTTCAGAGACTCAGATGCAAGAAATGAAGGCTGTCTCAGATATTTGGCTTAACGGTCGTAAGGAGAAGGGGTTCTCTCTTGGTTTCTTTGATGAAGCTTATCTGCAGCAGGCACCGATTGCTATTGTTGAGAGTGAGGATGGAGAAATTGTAGCCTTTGCTAATATCATGCCAACCAAAAACAAACGGGTGGCGACGATAGACCTTATGCGTTATGATTTTGAAAAGGCACCTGAAGGTATTATGGATTACCTCTTTGTCAAACTCTTCCAGTATTTCCAAGCGGAAGGAAAGCAATACTTTGATATGGGAATGGCTCCACTCGCGAATGTGGGTACTGAAGAAGATAGTTTCTTAGAAGAGAAGGTTGCCAATTTGGTCTATGTCTTTGCACAGCGTTTTTACTCTTTTAGTGGGCTCCAACGTTATAAGGAGAAGTTTTCTCCAATATGGTCTCCAAAATACATTGTTTATCCTAAACGAACTTGGCTCTTGTTTGATATGATTGCCATTTTAAGGATTGATAATCGTAAAATTGAAGACAGATTGAAGAAAAGACGTCTTTGGAAATAGATATAAAAAATAGCGAAACCCTAGGGTTTCGCTATTTTGCTATGTCATAGAATTATTTCTCAAATTCTGCTTTTGATTTAGTATCTGCGTATTCTTCAGCAATCTCACTTGAGAGAATGTCATCGTAACTTGGCAATTCAATGTCTTGGCCATATTTGTTACGAAGGGCAGTTGTGACCAAACGGTAGGCAAGGTTGGCGTTACGAGAAAGAATTGGTCCATGGAAGTAGCTACCATAAACATTTTTATAGTGGACACCTTCAGTACCATCTTCCTTGTTATTACCATTACCGTAGACCACTTTGCCAAGTGGGTTTTTCATCATCAGAAAGGAAGGTACGCCCTTGGTGATTTTCAAAACCATAGTAAGTTTCATCAAACTCTTCGTTATGGATTTTGATATCACCAATGTAACGGTTATTTTCTTGATTAAGGGTGTAGTGACCCATGACGCCGATACCATCAATACGGACACCGTTAGCCTGGATGTAATATTGTCCAAGAAGTTGGAAACCACCACAGATGGCTAGGATTACTTTATTATCTTGGATGAATTGACCAATGGCATCACGTTTAGAGGGGAGATCTTTGGCAACGATAGATTGTTCGTAGTCTTGACCACCTCCAAAGAAGACCATGTCGTAGTGGTCCTTGTCGAAGTCATCACCAACTGAAACGATGTCGAAGGTCATCTTAGCACCAAGTTTTTCACCCACATATTTGATCATAAGGACATTACCGTTGTCACCGTAGGTATTGAGCAGATTACCATAAAGGTGGGCAACATTTAGGTCATAGGTGTAGTCACGATTTTCTGGAGATTTGAGTGAAGTATAGGTCATTAGTTCATCTCCTTTCCGACAGCATGACGTTGAGCAAGAATATCACGGAATTCAAGCATGGCAGTATAGGTCGCCAAGATATAGGCATGATCGCAATCTTGTTTTTCAATCAAGGCCATAATATCTTCAAGTTTTTCTGCTTGCGTAATCTTATCCTCTGGATAGCCAGTCACACGAAGGCGGCGGGCAATTTCAGAATGGCGTACACCACCAGCATTAATCTCAGGGATATCCATTTCGAGAATACTTTCAAAGTTGGCATCCCAAATCCAGCTGGTGTCAATGCCATCAGCATAGTTAGCATTAAGTAGGACTGACAAGCTAAATGGATAATCGGCAAGTTTAATCATGTCAAGAGCTTGGCTGGCTCCTACGGGATTCTTAATTAGTACGAGGGTACATGATTTGTCACCAATCTTAAAGGTTTCTTGGCGTCCAAAGACAGCACGACTCTTATCAAAACCAGCTTTGATTTGCTCTGGAGCCACTCCGAAGAATTCAGCGACAGAAACAGCAGCAAGGGCATTGTAGATGTTATAAAGACCACCGACATTAATCTTGTAATCTTGTCCATCAATGACAAATTCAGAAGTAGTGTTGGTGATTTTAGTCAACTCTGTCAGCTTATAATCTAATTCTGGACGGTGGAAGTCGCAGTTAAGGCACACATAGTCTCCCAAGTTAGCGTAAGTATTAAGGCGATACTGAAGAATACTCTCACATTTAGGGCAGACAATACCTTCAGTATTATAATGAGCCAGCTCTGGATCATGTTTTTCAGTGTCAAAACCGTAGAAACGCACGGGATTGACTACCTCTTTAGAATTGAAAAGAGGACTGTCTCCATTAGCCAAAATAGTAGCCTCAGGCGCCTTAGCAGCACCATCTAAAATCATCTGATAAGTGGTATAGATTTCACCATAGCGGTCCATTTGGTCACGGAAAATATTTGTGAAAACAAAAAGACTTGGAGTGATGTATTCAGTGATTTTTGGAAAGGCTGGCCTCGTTCAATTTCCAAGACAGCAATTTTCTTACCAGACTTGGCTTTTTTAGCTGTTAGGAAAGTAGAAGTGATTCCTGTGATCATGTTGGCCCCACTAGGATTGGTCACAATCTCACCAAAAGCTTCTTTAAGAATACCTACAGTCAAAGCTGTGGTCAGAGTCTTACCGTTAGTTCCAGTGACAACGACAATCTCGTAGTCCTTGGCTAAAGTATCTAAAATATCTTTGTCAAATTTAAGGGCAATTTTTTCCAGGCAGGGTTGAAACCACGTCCCAATTTTGAAAGGACGAAATGGCTAGCTTTACCCGCCAGAATTCCCATGGTAGTTTTCATAGTCATGAATTTATTTTATCACAAAAAGTAGTGATTGTAGTCTCAAAATAGTTAGAATTCGTGGTATAATAGAAACTGTTTAAAAATTAAAAGAAAGTGTGATATGTATGGGAATACTTTCGTCCATTGATATTGATTTTTGGCGGTCACTCTTCGATAGTCCGCTGAAAGTTATCGTCAATAGTTTGGACATATTGATTGTTGCTTTTTAATTTATCGCTTTATTAGGGCCCTACGAGGGACAAAAATTATGACCCTTGTTCAAGGGGTTGTCTTATTTATTTTTGTCAAACTGATTTCTGATTTTATAGGCTTCACGACGATTTCTTATTTGATGAATCAGGTCATCAACTATGGAGCCATTGCGGCGGTTGTGATCTTTGCGCCAGAGCTTCGTTCTGCACTTGAAACCTTTGGGCGTACGCCTCAGCATTTTTTGCAAAGTAAAGAGGTTAGTTCAGACGAGAAGTTGGTTCAAGCCTTTGTTAAAGCTGTTAAGTACATGAGTCCTCGTAAGATTGGGGCCTTGGTTTCTATTGAACAGACTCAGACCTTACAAGAGCAGATTGCGACGGGGATTCCGCTTGATGCGGTGGTGACTGGGGAACTATTAATTAATATTTTCATCCCAAATACACCGCTTCATGATGGAGCAGTTATCATCAGAGATAACAAGGTTGCGACGGCTTGTTCTTATCTGCCATTGACGGAATCTAATAAGATTTCCAAAGAGTTTGGAACTAGGCACAGAGCTGCCATTGGTCTTTCAGAACAAACAGATGCGCTTACCTTTGTTGTTTCCGAGGAGACTGGTGCGATTTCCATTGCTTACAAGGGAAATTTCATACACGATCTCTCCGTTCAAGAATTTGAACAAGAGTTGAGTCTTATCTTGTTGAAAGAACAAGAACCACGTCAGTCATTCTTCCAACGTTGGATTGGAGGTAGCAAAAAATGAAGTGTTTTGTAAATTTCTTTAAAAACGATCGTTTATGGCAGATACTAGTTGCACTCTTCTTTGCTGTGGTACTCATTTTTCACAGCCTGGTCGGGGAACTCGCAAAATAAAAGCAATAGTTCAAGTGCATCTAATACCTTTACACAAACCGTTGAGTCGGTCCCTGTGGATATTAAATATGATAGTGATAAGTACTTTATCAGTGGCTATTCCTATGATGCTGAGGTCTATCTAACAGCGACGACACAATTAGCCTTGACAACTGAAACAACAAGTGACACACGTCATTTTTAAGTTGGTTGCAGATTTATCAAATTTTGGCCCAGGGACAAGTCATGTTCCTATTCAGGTTAAGAATTTACCGGATGGAATGTCTGCCCAAGTATCACCATCGACCTTGACAGCAACCATAGGTAAAAAAGCTAGTAAGACATTTGATGTAGTTGCAAATATCACACCGGATAAGTTGGCTAATGGCTATGAAGTGAAAAAGGTTAGCTTGGATGAAACCAAGGTAGAGGTGACCTCAAGTGAGGATATCATCAATCAAATTGATCACGTTCAAGCAGTCTTGGAAGGCGATGACAACTTGTCTGATGATTATGATGGTAACTTGGTTCTTCAAGCAGTTTCGTCTAATGGAACGATTTTAGCTAGTTCAATTTCCCCAGCTAAGGTTCATGCCAAGATTAGTTTGAGAAAATTGAGTAAATCAGTTCCAGTTAAGCTAGAGTTGACTGGCGATAAGGCTAACAATGTGTCTAGTATCAGTTATAGTTTTGATCGTGGTCATGTGACCATTGTTGGTAGTCAAGAAGCCATGGATAAAATTGATAGCATCACAGTCCCTGTAGACATTAGCCAAGTAACTAAAGATACATCGAAAACCTTAGAGCTAAAAGCAGAAGGTGTCACAGTGCAGCCAAGTACTGTGAAGGTTAACTTGAAAGTCACGCAAAAGTGAGGGAGTTACATTTTCATCAAATTGAGATATAATAGATTGGGTTGAGAGGAATAGTCTCATAATAATGTAACCAATTAATAATATTTTAAAACAAGGGTTGAACATATTGGTGCAATCTTATACAGCTAGATTATCTAGATAGGTTCACTAGATTAGATTGACTCTTGCTAATGGCATCAAAGTTTAAGGAGGATTTAGTGCACAGGCACTAATAGTAAATTTATGGGTAAATATTTTGGAACAGACGGTGTTCGTGGAGAAGCAAACGTTGAGCTTACGCCTGAATTGGCTTTTAAATTAGGTCGTTTTGGTGGTTATGTGCTTAGTCAACATGAAACTGGCCGTCCTAAAGTTTTTGTGGCTCGTGATACACGTATTTACTGGTGAGATGTTAGAATCTGCTTTGGTAGCGGGACTTCTCTCAGTAGGTATCGAAGTCTATAAACTTGGGGTACTTGCGACACCAGGTGTAGTCATACTTGGTACGTACAGAAAATGCTAGTGCTGGTGTAATGATTTCAGCTAGTCACAATCCAGCACTTGATAATGGAATCAAGTTCTTTGGTGGAGATGGCTTTAAATTAGATGATGCACGTGAAGCGGAAATTGAAGCTCTCCTAGATGCCGCAGAAGATACTCTTCCACGCCCATCAGCTGAAGGACTTGGAACGCTTGTCGATTATCCAGAAGTCTTCGTAAA
>ENA-OQDT01001320-OQDT01001320.1-human-gut-metagenome-genome-assembly--contig:-NODE-1320-length-14636-cov-3.737680_pt1 | contig 14636 bp, 16 predicted proteins | sample MGYA00242786_ERZ504617 | MGnify/ENA primary metagenome ERZ504617 (study PRJEB26092, sample SAMD00036337) | human gut metagenome | host: Homo sapiens | study: EMG produced TPA metagenomics assembly of...
AAATTTATGAGATGCTCCGGTTAGAGGAATGACGGAACAGATTGAGGAATTGGGCTAATCCAGCTTGGACTGGATTAGTAGCTTTGTGCCATAGATAGTATATCGCTTGGCATTGATATTTTTGTGTGCCTGTCAGGGGAAATAATGAATTTAGATAATCTTAAGTGCAGATTGGCGGTTGTGAACGTGGTAAGCCAGATCAGAAGAAAAATTGGGGATTGAGTGAAGTAAAGGCTATGGGTAGCTACCATAAGATGATAGCTACCCATGTTTTGGTATTATCTTTGTTCTTGACAGCATGTGGGCTGAACATCCAGCCCATCCAGAAAATTGTTTCCCCATTGGCACATAGCTTCTAAAACAGGAATGATACTGCGTCCAAATGAGGTGAGGGAGTAAATAGTCTTGGGTGGTTTCTCAGGAATAACTTCACGATGGATCATGCCGCAATCTTCTAAATCGTGGAGCTGCTGAGAAAGCATCTTAGGTGTGGCTTTGGGAATTAAGCGTTGTAGTTCCATATAATGTAATGGCTGGTCAATCAGGTGCCATAGAATCAAAGGCTTATATTTACCACCAATCAGAGAAAGAGTGGCCTCTACAGGACAGTTAAATTGAATTTTTTCGTATTTCATGATGTTCTCCTTTCACGCAGGGATACTATCTTTTTGGAAAGTATCTTCCGAAAAAGTGCATTCTTGCGGGTAATTTGATTTGTGCTACAATAAGTTCATGGTTGGTTTGACATACCGAATACATGTTATACAGAAAGGATTAATATTATGGAATTTATCAATATTGCAAAGCGGCGTCAATCAGTACGCAGTTACAAAAATCAGAAGGTTGAACCGGAAAAGCTGGAGCAGATTCTGGAAGCTGCCCATGTAGCTCCAACCGCAGCAAATCTTCAGCCAGTTCATTTGATCGCTGTTCAGAGCGAAGAAGGTCTGGCTAAGATCAGCAAGGCAGCAGGTATCTATAATGCGCCACTGGCAATCATTGTGTGTGCGGATCACAACAAAGCGTGGGTGCGTCCATTCGATCAGAAACAGACGGGTGACATTGACGCTTCCATCCTGACGGACCACATGATGCTGCAGGCTACAGAACTTGGTCTTGGTACTGTGTGGGTATGCTATTTCAAGCCGGATGTTTTGCGTAAAGAATTTGATCTTCCGGATAATCTGGAACCAATCAACATTCTTGTGATCGGTTATTCCGATGATGAGCCGGCAGATACAAACCGTTTTGACACACAACGTATCCCGATGAGCCAGTTGGTTTCTTACGAAAATTTGTAAATGTATGCTTAAGTTGGCGCAGCCCCTGTCAGAAAAGCAGGAGCTGCGCTTTTAACGCTCTGAAATATGTGCATAGGTTTCTTCCAAAATCCATCGGATATGTTCATCCTGTAAGGAATAAATCACATTTTTACCGACTTTGTGGGAGCAGACCAGCCGGACGATCCGTAGCGCACGTAGTTGATGGGAAACTGCAGATTCAGTGGTCTGTATTTTTTTTGCCAGATCACTGACACAGTATTCCTTTTCCATCAGATACCACAGTATCCGCATACGGGTATAATCGCCCATTGCTTTGTAAAGTTCAGAGAGCTGCTGTAACTCATCGGAATTTGGAACCATAAAAGTTGTGTATTCTGTTGTATTCATGTAATTCCTCCAATCTCTGTATAAGTCATTTGACAGATAAAATTTAAGTAGTTATGATGGTTTCAGGAAGGAGATGATTTTGATGTCACACTATAATCTACCTCACAATCACGGACAGAATATTGAACGGGTATTAGACAAAATGCCTTCTGTGGAAGGCTTTACGAATATAGCATTTCTATTTCAGCAGCTTGATGATCCTACACGTCTGCGAATCTTGTGGCTGCTCTGTCACTGCGAAGAATGTGTCTGTAACATTGCGGCGGCGGTGGATATGAGCGCACCTGCGGTATCACATCATCTGCGAATATTAAAGAAAAGTGGTATCATATCCAGCAGGAGGGAGGGCAAGGAAGTTTATTATTCACTCTCTGATACACCACAGGCAAAGTTACTGCATCATTCTATAGACGCTTTATTTGAAATATCCTGTCCAACGAAACAAGAAAGAAAAGCACCGCTTTCGGATTAAGAAGGGCGGCGCTTTTCTGTTTTTTCAAGTTTTTTAGACCTGGGATGATACATCGAACTGCTTTACCCGCATGGCACGGATGGCGTTCAGGATGGCGATGACGGAAACGCCTACATCAGCAAATACTGCCGCCCACATGTTGGCATATCCGAAAGCCCCCAAAATGAGTACCAGGAATTTTATGCCCAGGGCAAATACAATATTCTGATTTGCGATGCGGATGGTTTTTCTGGCAATCCTCATGACTGTGGCAATTTTGGATGGTTCGTCTGTCATTAGTACCACATCAGCAGCTTCGATAGCCGCATCAGAACCCAGGCCGCCCATAGCAATACCTATATCAGCACGTGCCAGCACAGGGGCGTCGTTGATACCATCACCGACAAAGACCAGCGTACCTTTTTCACTTTTTTGCTTTAAGAGATCTTCCACACGGTCAACTTTGTCAGCCGGGAGAAGCTCTGTATATGCCTGATCCAGACCGAGGCGGTTTGCCACTTTTTTTCCGACGGCATCTGCATCTCCGGTCAGCATGACAGTTCTTCGGATGCCTGCGGATTTCAAAGAACGGATTGCAGCCGGAGCATCTGCTTTGATCTCATCCTCTATTACAATACATCCGGCATATTTTCCGTTGCAAGCGACATAAACGACTGTTCCGACGGAAGGGCAGGCGGTGTACTTGATGTGTTCTCTTATCATTAATTTTGCGTTTCCAGCCAGGACTGTCTTTCCGTCGATGAGAGCCTGCACACCGTGTCCGGCAATTTCCTGGACATCGGTAATGCGGGTGTTGTCAATCTTCTTGCCATAGGCATTTTTGATAGACAGGGAAATCGGATGGTTGGAGTAATCTTCCGCATATGCGGCCAACTCCAGAAGCTGATGATCTTTCATGTCGTTGGAATGGATTTCACTGACGGCAAAGGAACCTTTTGTCAGTGTGCCTGTTTTATCAAAGACTACCATTTCAGCATGAGCGAGAGCTTCCAGATAATTGCTGCCTTTGACCAGAACACCGATTTTGGACGCCCCGCCAATACCACCGAAGAAACTAAGCGGAATGGAAATGACAAGCGCACAAGGACAGGAGATAACCAGGAAGGTTAAAGCTCTGTAAATCCAAATGCTAAATGCCTGGCCTGTAATAATCGGCGGCAGAATTGCAAGGGCCAGGGCAGCGAATACTACAGCAGGCGTGTAGTAGCGGGCAAATCGTGTGATGAAGTTTTCAATCCGTCCCTTTTTATCACTGGCGTTTTCAACCAGATCAAGGATTTTCGCTACGGTGGATTCCCCAAATTCTTTTGTGGTCCGGATAGTCAGTATTCCAGTTTGGTTGATACAGCCGCTGATCACTTCCATTCCCGGTTCCACCTCACGGGGCATGGATTCTCCGGTCAGGGCAGAGGTATCTAAAGCAGAAGAACCTTTGATGATTGTTCCGTCCAGCGGGATACGCTCGCCTGGTTTTACTATAATGGTGGAACCAATCTGAACTTCGTCCGGATCAACCTGAACCAGCTTTCCGTCCTGTTCAATGTTGGCATAATCTGGTCGGATGTCCATCAGGCTTGTGATAGATCTGCGGGATTTGGAAACCGCATAAGATTGGAACCATTCACCTACCTGGTAGAATAGCATAACCGCAACACCTTCAGAATGTTCACCTAAAATCAGTGCGCCGATGGTGGCAATCGTCATCAGAAAGTTTTCATCAAATACCTGCCCGTGCAGAATGTTCGTGACCGCTTTCCACACAATATCCCATCCGATCACTACATAGCAGGAAAGAAATACTCCCATTTCAATAGATTCAGGAAGATGTAAAAGACTTCCTGTAAAAAACAGCACTGCCGCAACAATAATACGTGTAAGCAGATGCTTTTGTTTTCGTGTCATAAATTCATTACTCCTTTCATCGTCTTAATGAAAAAACACCGGCTACCAGGAAAACGGCAGCCGGTGTCTGGCTTTTTCTTACACCTTAACAGTTACATCCGGCTCGATTTTCTTAATCAGTGCCTTCGCTTCGGTCAGGATGGCATCGAACTTATCATCGGGTGCCTCCAGAACCATCTTCTGATTCATAAAATTAACGGATACGTCAGTAACACCGTCAATCTTTTTTACAGCACTCTGAATCTTTGCGGCACAGTGTCCGCAGTCAAGGTCGATTAATTTGATTGTTTTCTTCATAGGATGTTATCCCCTTTCTATAGTTATTTGGTTGGTTTGACATGGCTGAACAATTAAAAGATTGTTTAATCGTTCATGCCGTCAGTATATTCACGAAAATCTTTAAAGTCAACGGGTTTGGGAGCAATCCTGCTCTTTGGATTGGAAAACCTGCCGATTGGATTTATTCAAAAAAAGGAATTACTTTTTGGATAAAAAATGCTCCTTTATGGAGCGTACAAAACCGGAAAAGCGTGTTTATAATGATTGCGTTCCCTACGGGGGACGGGTACCCAAATCATAAAAAGAAAGAAGGGATGAAATTGCAAAAGGAGCAATTTGACATTACGGGTATGACCTGCTCGGCCTGCTCAGCTAGGATTGAAAAGAGCGTTGGGAAGCTGCCCGGTATCAAAGAGGTGTCCGTCAATCTGTTAAAGAACAGTATGGTTGCTTCTTATGATGAGTCCGTTCTGGATGTGGAAGGGATTGTCCAGGCAGTAGAGAAAGCAGGTTATGGGGCATTTCCTAAAAAACCTGCCGCCATCCAGAACAAAAGCAGTGCCGCAGGCCGGACGAAAAATCCGGAAACCAGCACGGCACAGGCAGAATACAAGCAGATGAAACAGCGGCTGCTTATATCTGCCATTTTTACCGTACCGCTGTTTTATATATCAATGGGACACATGATGGGCTGGCCCCTTCCGGGTTTCCTTTTAGGAATGGAAAATGCCCTGAGCTTTGCTTTTACCCAGTTCCTGCTTCTGATTCCGGTAGTGTTTGTCAATTTTAAATATTACCGGATGGGGTATAAGACGCTGTTTCATGGTTCACCTAACATGGATTCTCTGATTGCGATAGGTTCCAGTGCAGCGATTATTTATGGGATTTATGCCATTTATAAGATTGGAATTGGATTCGGGCATGGAGATATGATAACTGTCCACAGCTTTATGATGGATTTATATTTTGAGTCCGCAGGCATGATCCTGACACTGATTACTTTGGGAAAAACGCTGGAGGCACGGGCAAAGGGGAAAACCTCAGATGCGATTACCAAACTGATGAACCTGGCCCCAAAGACTGCTACGATAGAGCGTGATGGACAGGAAGTTGTTATTCCAGTGGAAGAAGTGCAGGCCGGAGAAACGCTGATCGTGAAAGCGGGAGAGTCAGTGCCTGTGGATGGCATCGTGATAGAAGGTTCTTCTTCTGTGGACGAATCTGCCCTGACAGGAGAGAGCATTCCGGTAGAAAAACATATGGGAGATAAAGTCATCGGAGCAACTTTAAATAAATCCGGGTATTTTAAAATGCAGGCTACAAAGGTAGGAGATGATACCACCCTTTCGCAGATTGTCCGTCTGGTAGATGAAGCAACAAGCTCGAAAGCTCCGATTGCAAAGCTGGCAGATAAGGTCAGCGGTGTATTTGTACCTGTGGTAATCAGCATTGCCCTGATTGCTGTTATCGTATGGTTGCTGTTGGGATATGGGTTTGAATTTGCTCTTTCTATCGGTATTTCGATTCTGGTTATTTCCTGCCCGTGTGCATTAGGACTCGCTACGCCCACCGCAATCATGGTAGGAACTGGAAAAGGGGCATCAAACGGAATCCTGATCAAATCGGCAGAGGCTCTGGAAACCGCTCATAGTGTTGATACGGTGGTTCTGGATAAAACTGGAACTATTACGCAGGGAACACCGAGCGTTACGAATTTTCTGTGCGGGGACGGGATAGGACAGAAAGAACTATTGCAGGTTGCCGCATCGCTGGAAAAACTGTCAGAACATCCATTGGCAGATGCGATTGTAGAAGAAGCGGAAAGGGAAGGCGTATCTTTCCTGCCCGTAGAGAATTTTAAACAGATTCCTGGACAGGGGATTACCGGGAAAATTGGGAATGAAGTTTGCTTTGCAGGAAATTATCGATTGCTTAACGCTAATGGTATTTCCGGTGGAGCTTTGCAGCGGCTTGGGGAATCTATGGCGGAGGATGGAAAAACACCTTTGTTCTTTGCACGTGGAGAAAAACTGATTGGCGTGATTGCTGTGGCAGATGTGGTGAAGCCTACTAGCAGGCAGGCAGTACAGGAATTGTCATCTATGGGGATTGAAGTGGTCATGCTGACGGGTGATCATGCGAAAACGGCAGAGGCAATCCGCCGTCAGGTCGGTGTAGATCGTGTGGTGGCGGAAGTCTTTCCACAGGATAAAGAGAAAGAAATCCGGCGTTTGCAGGGGGAAGGCAAGAAAGTGGCAATGGTGGGCGATGGTATCAACGATGCTCCCGCACTTGCCAGGGCAGATGTTGGAATTGCGATTGGAGCCGGAACGGATGTAGCCATAGAATCGGCGGATATTGTTCTGATGAAAAGTGATTTGCTGGATGTCTCTACGGCGATTCAGCTTAGTAAAGCAGTTATCCGCAATATCAAGCAAAATCTGTTTTGGGCGTTTATTTATAACATCATTGGCATTCCGGTAGCGGCGGGACTGTTTTACCTGCCCTTTGGTCTGAAACTGAATCCAATGATCGGAGCGTTTGCCATGAGTTTCAGTTCGGTATTTGTCGTATCAAATGCACTGCGGCTGCGGTTATTTCAGGCAAAGCATATATCCCATGAAGGTGCCGATATGGAGTTTGAACAGGAAAATAATAAAAAAGAAAGTAAAGGAGCAACTCAAATGGAAAAAATATTAAATATTGAAGGAATGGTCTGCATGAATTGTGTGAAGCACGTTGACAAGGCATTGCGGGAAGTGGAGGGCATCAAAGAGGTTACTGTAAGCCTTGCGGATAAAGAGGCACGGGTACAGCTTAATAAGGACGTGCCGGATGGTGTACTGAAAGCGGTTATCGAGGATGCTGGCTATCAGCTTGCAAGTATTCGTTAAGTGAGTTGTCTATGAAAGCAAAGAAAGGTGATATTACTCATAAGTTAAAGATTGCCAGGGGACAGATCGACGGTATCCTGCAAATGATTGATGAAAACCGGTATTGTGTGGATATTTCCAACCAGCTTCAGGCAACGCAGGCTTTATTAAGAAGTGCCAATCAGGAGATTTTGCAGGAACATATCCGGAACTGTGTTAGGGAGGCTCTGCAAACGGATGTTGAAAATCCAAAATTGGAAGAAGCATTAGAATTGCTGGAGAAGATGGCGCAATGATACTGAGGGGCAGGGGTAAAGCCTTTCTGTCCCTGGAATTTTTTCTGATTGGATTGTGATTTATTCCACCCGGAGCGTACAAAATAAATTGAATTTTATATACTTTAATTGGTTAGACGTGGCTAATGAATAAGGAGGTAAAAGTGATGAAACAGTCACTTGATACAAGAACAAAATTATTATCAAAGAATCCATTTTCACTGATGTTGGAGCTTAGTATTCCAGCGGTTCTCGGCATGGTGGTCGTTGGGCTTTATAACATGATGGATTCGATTTTTGTCGGGCAGATGGTAGGAGCAGCGCAGATGGGAGCCGTATCGGTATCTTATCCGTTTACTTTGATTAATGCAGGCTCTGCCGCTATGGTAGGCGTAGGTTCTGCCTCGGTGCTTTCCCGTGCTATTGGCAAGAAGGATGAAGGAACGATAAAAAAGATTATGGGAAATCTGGTTGCGATGGTTCTTTTGATGTCAGTGGTTTATACCATCATTGGAATGGTATTTACCCGCCAGCTTTTATCCCTTGCAGGAGCCGGTGACAATATTATGAACTATGCGGAGAAATATCTCCGGATTGTGTTTGCTGGTTCCCTGTTCGTGAACTTTTTCCAGAGTGCGAATATGGTCATTCGTGGGGAAGGACAGTTGAAAAAGGCAATGACGATCATTGCCAGCGGAGCTATTTTAAATATTATTCTTGATCCGATTTTTATTACGGTTTTAAAACCTTATGGATTGGGAATAGAGGCGGCTGCATACGCAACGATTTTTTCGCAGTTTGTTCAGGCAGCTATTACACTATGGTACTTTAAGAAAAAAAGTCCGAATGTAAAGATTGGGCGTATCCGTATTGATGGAACGTTGCTTCCCCAGGTACTTGCAGTTGGTGTATCAGCTTTATTAATGCAGGTACTGACGTTGGTACAGCAGACGGTGATTTATCGTGTGGCATCAAATTATGATGGGGAGACTTCGCAGATTCTTCTTGCTGCGGCACTTCGGTTCTGGAATTTCTCGTTTGTTCCGTTATGGGGAATTAGTCAGGGATTCCAGCCTGCGGCTGGAACGAATTACGGGGCAAAACAGTACGATAGGGTAAAAACGCTGACTCGTGTATTTATTATTTCAGCTACGGTGTTATCCCTTGTGTTTTATATTCCGGCGGAGTTGTTTCCAGAGAAAATTTTATCCATGTTTATTACAACGCCGGGAGTGGCGGCATCGGGAGCTGCGAACTTCCGCATTATGTTCAGTACTTATATCTTGCAAGGAAGTTTTATCATTGCTGTGACACTTTTCCAGTCTTTGGGAAAAGCAAACAAGGCAACATGGCTGGTATTGTTCCGCCAGATTATTTTATTTATCCCGCTGTGTATCGTCCTTCCAATGGTCGGCGGCATGGGAATCCGTGGCGTATGGCTGGCGATTGCTCTGACGGATGCGGTTCTTGTAGTAATTACGGTTTCCATGATGCTTTCTGAGTTTCGTAAAATGCCGGAAACAGTTAAGGCAAAATGAGGAGGAATAAAGATGTATCTTTGTAATGGAAAAGCAGGAAATGAATATAAAGTCAGAGATATTGACCTGCCTACAAATATGGAAAAGCGTCTGGAGGCTCTTGGGATGACTCGTGGAACTTCTGTTATGGTTTTAAACAGTAAAAGCCACGGCGTCCTGATTGTAAAAGTACGTGGAACACGTTTTGCGCTTGGACGCAATATTACGAAGAATATTTTGGTTGCTGCATAGGAGGGATAAATTTCGATGAAAGAAAATTTAACAATAGGCTTCATCGGGAATCCAAACTGTGGAAAGACAACACTTTTCAACGCATACACCGGAGCCAACCTGAAGGTGGCAAACTGGCCCGGTGTTACCGTTGAGAAGGTAGAGGGAGCCATTAAAGATCATGACTTAAATATCCGTTTGGTCGATCTCCCTGGTACATATAGCCTGACATCCTATACGATGGAGGAACAAGTGTCCAGACAGTTTATATTGAGCGATGAAGTGGACATGATGATAGATGTTGTAGATGCTTCAGCGCTGGAGCGTAATCTGTATCTGACGCTGCAGTTGCTGGAGCTTGGAAAGCCGGTGGTCATGGCATTGAATATGATGGACATTGTGGAAAAACGTGGCATGGAGATTGACACACACAGGCTGCCGGAGATGTTAGGGATTCCGGTGATTCCGGTTTCCGCAAGGAAACGGACAGGGTTGGATGTGCTGCTCCATGCAGCGGCACACCATAAAGACTGCGTTGATCCGGAGTGCTTGATCCATCACCATAACTACCATTCAAAGCATCGGCATGACCACCATGCAGAATATGCAATGGTTTACAGTGATAAAATTGAAGATAAGATTGACCTTATCATGGATGAATTAAAGAGAAAATATCCGAATCTGAAAAATTACCGATGGCATGCAATCAAGCTGTTGGAGCAGGATAAGGAGATTACAGATCATTATCCCGTTGATTTGCCAGAAGTGATTGACCGGAGTTATGAATCGGATATTATCAATGAAAAGTATGATTTCATTCAGGAGATCATAAAAGAAGTGGTGGTGAACAAAGACCGTCAGGATGCACTGACGGAAAAAGCAGACAAAGCATTGACACACCGTATTTGGGGAATCCCGATTTTTCTCGGCATTATGGCAGTGGTATTTTTTTGACATTTACCATTGGTGACTGGCTGAAAGGGTATCTGGAAATCGGAATTGAAAATCTGTCTGCGTTGATAGACGGAGGTTTGGTTGCGGCGGGGGTAAATGATATGCTGCGCTCCCTGTTGGTAGACGGTATTATTGCCGGGGTAGGTGGTATTTTGACATTCCTTCCAAACATTTTTATCTTGTTTTTGGCGTTGGCATTTTTGGAGGACAGCGGCTATATGGCACGAGTGGCCTATGTTATGGAAGGAATTATGAGCAAGCTCGGACTGTCCGGGCGGGCATTCATCCCGATGATCTTAGGATTTGGCTGTACCGTTCCGGCAATTATGGCATCGAGATCGCTGGAAAACCGGCGTGACCGTTTTAAAGTCATGTTGATTACCCCGTTTATGAGCTGCAGTGCCCGCCTGCCGATTTACATATTGTTTGCGGAAATGTTCTTTAAAGAACATGCCATGTTGGTTGCCTATTCCATGTATCTAATCGGGTTGGTGGTTGCGATTCTGGTTGCGGCTGTGATTCATCTGATTGATCGAAAGAAATCGGAGAATTACCTTTTGATTGAACTGCCGGAGTATAAGATTCCCAGTTCCAGAACAGTGGCGATTTATGTGTGGGAGAAGGTAAAGGATTACCTGACCAAAGCAGGAACTACTATTTTTATAGCATCTATCCTGATGTGGATAATCTTGAACTTCGGACCGCAGGGCTATATAACGGAGATGGCGGACAGTTTCGGTGCTATTTTGGGGCATTGGCTTGTACCGTTCTTTGAGCCGATTGGATTGGGATTCTGGCAGATAGCGGTTGCTCTGATAGCGGGTATTTCCGCAAAAGAGGTTGTAGTGTCCAGTTGTGCGGTCTTGTTCGGGATTCCGAATATCAATTCTGCTGCGGGAATGAATACGTTGGTAGGTATCTTAGGAAATGCAGGATTCGGACAGCTCAATGCGTTTTGTCTGATGATTTTCTGCCTGCTTTATATCCCGTGTATGGCGGCATTGGCAACTATCCGCAGGGAATCAAGAAGTATCCGCTGGATGCTGTTCTCTGCTGTATTTCAGTTGGCAGTGGCGTGGTTGGTAACATTTTTAGTTTATCAGGTTGGAAGTTTATTGTGAGGTAAATAGAGATGAAAGATAAAAAATGGATTTGGGTTATAGGATTTCTTACTATAACAGGAAATGATTTGGGCAAAAGATTTTTGAAAAAAAATTGAAAGGAAAAGTTGACGAATGATGAAGCGGTCAGCAGAAGGATTAAGATGAGTATGTGGATTTAGTAAGAAACACAGCTTTTTGCGGCGGCAATTCATACGGCATTGGAATATCTGGAAAAGAATCCGGAAGAAAATATTCCGAAAGCAATGAAACTTATGGATCAGGCACTGCCGGATGGATGGTATGAGGGACAGCGGGCGGCGTTCCGAAAGGCAATCGAAGAAAAAGGAAATTGGTATCAGTTGATTATGAAAGTCTATCAGTTGGATGTAGGTGTACGAAAGACTTTTTTCCAGAACTTCATTGTCAATTCTGCATTAAAAGGTTCTGCCATTCAAAATGAGGTACGGAAAAAGGAAAATTGTAATGTTCCGTGGGCGATTCTGTTAGATCCGACTTCGACGTGCAATCTGCGTTGTACCGGGTGTTGGGCGGCAGAATACGGGCATAAGCTGAATCTTAGTCTGGAAACTATTGATGATATTATCAGGCAGGGGAAAAAGATGGGAACCTATATGTATATTTACACAGGCGGGGAACCGATGGTTCGCAAAAAAGACCTGATTACGCTTTGCGAGCGACACCCTGACTGTGAGTTCCTTTCTTTTACAAATGGTACTTTGATTGACGAGGATTTTTGCCGGGAAATGCTGCGTGTAAAGAATTTTGTTCCTGCAATCAGTTTGGAAGGATTTAAGCAGGCGAATGATGGACGCAGAGGACAAGGGGTTTTTGAAAAGGTTATGCACGCTATGGATTTACTTCGGAAACATAAGCTGCCTTTTGGAATTTCTACCTGTTATACCAGTGCCAATTATGCAGACATCAGCAGTGAACAGTTTTTCGATATGATGATTGAAATGGGAGCAATGTTTGTGTGGTTTTTCCACTATATGCCCGTTGGCAATGAAGCGGTACCACAGCTTCTGCCTACACCGGAGCAGAGAAAGATGGTCTATGAGCGGGTTAGGGAGTTTCGGAATACAAAGCCGATCTTTAGTATGGATTTTCAGAATGATGCGGAATATGTAGGCGGCTGCATTGCCGGAGGCAGGAATTATTTACATATCAATGCTGCCGGGGATGTGGAGCCGTGTGTGTTTATCCATTATTCTAATGTGAATATCCATGAATGCAGCTTGCTGGAGGCATTAAAAAGTCCGATTTTTATGGCATACCATGACGGGCAGCCATTTAACAAGAATATGCTGCGTCCTTGCCCGATGCTGGAAAATCCGCAGATTCTGCGGGAAATGGTAAAGCGTACTGGAGCAAAATCTACAGATTTGCAGTCACCGGAAACGGTAGATCATCTGTGCGATAAGTGTGAATTATATGCGGAGCATTGGAAACCTGCCGCAGACGAATTGTGGGCGGTCAGCGGGAAAGGAGATTAAGATGGTCATTACGGGAATTATTGTTATAGGAGTTATCGCTTATGCAATATGGGCTATCCGAAAAATCCGCCGGAGCCGTAAAAACGGTTCTTGCTGCAGCGGGAGTTGTTCTGGATGCGTTGGAAAAAAATATTGCAGTAAATAAATTTGTCAGGAGCCGATGCTTTTAAGTGTCGGCTCTGTTCCATATTTGCACATCTGTTAGATTTGGAATATAATTCTAAATGGAGCGAAAAGTCTACTGATTGGAGCGGTATGGAATGAAGAAAAAGTTTATAATAAAAGATGCCAGAAGGTTACTGGCAGAACAGATTAATAGCAGTCAGATAGTAGAAGGGAAAAACATGAACATAGAAACAATGTCAAAGATGAAGGGATTATCAGAGGTTATTCCGAAAGACAACGATGGTTATTGTACCGTTTACAAAATGGACTGTGCCGATGGGTTAGGACTTATGACGGTTTATCAGGCATTTCCGGGTATACAGCTTATCTATAATGATTTTGAAGCAACGGAATATGAGTGGGAAGGTATTTTTGACAAGAATATTTTGGAAATCAACCATTGTAGGGAAGGACGTGAGGGGAGCCGCCTGTTAAGTGGTTCCTGCCTGTATTTGGGAGAGGGAGATTTGTCTATCCATACAATGGACAACTGTGCTTCGGAAATGTCGTTTCCACTAAAACATTATCGTGGAATTTCTGTGGTGATTAACCTGGAAACAGTTTCCAAAAATCCTCCAGCAATTCTGGAGGAGGCAGGTATTGATATTATGGAATTTCGGGATAAGTTCTGTGCGTCTGGAAATTGCTTTATCATGCGGGCAAAAGATGAAATTGAGCATATTTTTTTCGGAACTGTATTTTGTACCGGATTGCTTGCAAAAACCGTATATGAAGCTAAAAGTGCAGGAATTGTTGTTATTTCTTTATATGGTAGATGCGGCAAAGGAGAAGCAGAGAGAACAGTATACGTCACCTCATGTGGAAATTGTAAAAGAGATACATAAAAAGTTGATTTCTGATTTGCAGAAAAGACCAACGATTGAGGGACTTTCAAAAGAATTTCTAATCAATACCGCTACGTTAAAAAGTACATTTAAAGGAATTTATGGTCAGCCCATTGGAAGTTATATGAAAGAATATAGAATGAAGAAAGCGGCGATTTTACTTCGGCAGACACGGGCAACGATAGCGGAAGTTGCAAATCAGGTAGGATATGAGAATCAGAGTAAATTTGCGACAGCTTTTCGGGATGTAATGAAAATAACACCCGCAGAATATCGGAAACAGGACGAAGCACGCTTTGATGGAGGTGGTGTTATTAATACAGCGAGTGTACTGGAGTAATAAATATGATTTTTTTAATGTGTAAAAGGAAGGCGAGCTTGTGTGGGAAAAGTGTTAATAGCTGCATTTGACGATAAAGAGGAAATAACATTTGATGAGTTGCTTTCGTTTCTAAAATCAAAAAGCCATATAAAAGTGCTGAATACTTTTCCTAATGATAGCTGCTTGAGATATGATAACTTGGTGATAGATACAAAATACCGGATGGTAGAGAGAGATGGGGAAAGTATTGAACTGACTAATTATGAGTTTGAAATCCTATATTTGCTGGCACAGTACCCCGGACAAGTATTTTCTAAAGAGCAAATATACACCAGGTGTGGAAAGAACCCTATTATGGAGCAGAGGACAATGTGATGAGTCTGATTCGGAGAATACGAAAGAAAATAGAGCCTGATCCGTCAAAACCTATCTATATTTTGACTGTATGGGGAATAGGATATAAATTTAATAATGCGATAAAACGAAAATAAGCGGCATCTGTCAATTCTGAGAG
>ENA-OQDT01001324-OQDT01001324.1-human-gut-metagenome-genome-assembly--contig:-NODE-1324-length-14605-cov-5.569554_pt1 | contig 14605 bp, 14 predicted proteins | sample MGYA00242786_ERZ504617 | MGnify/ENA primary metagenome ERZ504617 (study PRJEB26092, sample SAMD00036337) | human gut metagenome | host: Homo sapiens | study: EMG produced TPA metagenomics assembly of...
GATACAGCTTCACTGCATCCTGCTTCCCCTTGACGCCTGCATCCACCATTGCAGGAAACAATGGCTGCCTTATATGGAAATTTCTTTTGACTGCCATATCAACCCTTCCTTTCGTATGGTGTGCTCACAAGCGGGAGACTGTATCTGCGGATTCCGTCATAGCGGAAATATGCATCTGCGATCGCCGGTGCGGTAGGGATCGATGTGATCTCTCCGATACCGATCGCTCCGCAGGCTACTTTGAGTCCCGGTTTATCTACAACGATCGCTTTGATCTTTGGAACTTCATGGGAACGGAATAATCTGAGAGAACCATACTTCTGTATCGGCTTGCAGTTCTCATCGATCGGATACTGCTCCCTCAGGGCGTAACCCATGGACATGACCACACCGCCCTCGATCTGACCTTCGCAGGACAGTGGATTGACCGCTTTGCCGACATCGTGTGCGGCAACGATCTGATCCAGTTTACCGGTTTTTGGATCTACGACACACATCTGGGTCGCATATCCGTATGCAACGTGGGATACCGGGTTCGGCACATTTGCACCAAGAGGATCTGTCTTTGCCAGGTACTCTCCGTAGTATACGATCCCCTTCATATCCTTAAGTTCCTTGCCGGCTCTTCGGTCTTCCATCAGTTTCTCGCAGGCTCTTCGGCAGGCTTCACCGGTAACAAGCGTCTGTCTGGAACCGGAAGTCGTTCCGGAATCCGGTGAGATCCAGGTATTACTTCGCTCATATACGATGTCTTCCTGTCTGATGTCTGTATTTGTCACGATCATCTGTACGAGAACCGTTCCAAGGCCCTGACCGATACAGGAAGCTCCGGAATAAATATGAAGTTTCTCATCATCCTCCACGATCAATTTCACACGTCCTGTATCCGGAATACCAACGCCAACACCGGCATTTTTCATCGCACAGCCGATTCCGACCGGTTTTCCTGCCGCCATCGCTGCGTCATAATCTTCCTTGACCGCCTCCAGAGTCTCCACAAGGCCTGTGGAATCATCTACGATCTGGCCATTCGGAAGGACTTCTCCCGGGCGGATCGCATTGCGGTAGCGGATCTCCCATGGAGTGATGCCGACTTTATCTGCCATCATATTAAGCAGGGTCTCTGTCGCAAAACAGGTCTGCGTTACACCAAATCCACGGAAAGCTCCTGCCGGCGGATTGTTTGTATAGTAAGCAGTTCCCTCGATCTCAAAGTTTTCGTAATGGTACGGACCTGCTGCATGGGTGCAGGCACGTTCCAGGACAGGGCCGCCAAGGGAGGCAAAAGCACCTGTATCCGAAGTGACGCTTGCTTTTACGCCCATGATATTACCATCTTCATCACAGCCCATCGTCATATCCATATAGAACGGATGACGCTTCGGATGGACAAGGAGAGACTCTGCTCTGGTAAATTTGACTTTGACCGGTTTCTTTGTCACATAAGTAAGGAGAGCTGCAAGATGCTGTACTGTCATATCCTCCTTACCGCCAAAACCGCCGCCTACAAGTGCATTCTGCACCTTGACCTTATCCGTTCCAAGGAGCAGAGAACACTCATGCAGGGTCTGGTGTGCTGACTGGTCTGTGGAATAGATAAATACGTCTCCGTCCTCATCATAAAAAGCAACGGCACATTCCGGCTCAAGGAAAGCATGCTCTGTCCATGGCGTCTCGAAATGATGCGAGATCACATATTTGGAATTTCGGATCGCTTCCTCGGCATTTCCCCTGCTGATGTGTTTGTGTGCACAGATATTGTTTTCTTCCTCGTCAAAAACCTTCGGTGCATCCGGCGCTGCTGCTTCCTCAATCGTATGTACATGAGGAAGCGCCTCATACTCTACCTTGATAAGTTTGATCGCTTTTTCTGCGGTTTCACGGTCTTTTGCCGCTACGAGTGCGATCGCATCGCCGAGATAATGTACGAGAGAGCCGACCGGGATCAGAGTGTACTGATCATGCTTCAGATGACCGATCTTGTTCTCGCCTGGGATATCCTCTGCGGTTACAACTGCTTCCACACCCGGAAGTGCTTTTGCTCTGGAAGTATCGATGGAAAGCACTCTCGCACGTGCATATTTACTTCGGAGAGCGACTCCATAAAGCATGCCATCCAGGTAAAAATCATCCGGATATTTACCGTATCCGAGGACTTTCTCCTCTACATCGATCCTTGCCACGCGATTGCCAAGTGTCCAGTTCGGGTCACCATCATCTGGAATTTCGCCTGCTTTTAATATCTTTGCTGCCAGACGGACGGCATCCATGATCTTTACGTATCCTGTGCAGCGGCAGTAGTTATTGCGCAGCGCATATCGGATCTCGTCGTCTGTAGGCTCCATATTTTCATCGAGAAGTGCTTTCGTACACATTACCATTCCAGGAATGCAGAATCCACACTGTACTGCTCCGGCCTTTCCATATGCATAGGTGTATACCTGCTGTTCCCATTCTGTCAGTCCCTCTACGGTTATGATCTCTCTTCCGTCAAGGGAATCTGTATCCGGGACACATGCTTTGCAGGTTTTTCCGTCAATGATCACTGTACAGGCTCCACATGCGCCCTCACTGCATCCGTCCTTTACGGATGTCAGGTGAAGTTCGTCACGGAGGAATCTCAAAAGCTTCTGATTCTTCTCCGGCTGAACACTTTGTCCATTTACTTTAAATATTGCCATAGTGGATTCTCCTTTTCCTGTTTTATGGATATCACATCAACAGGTAAGCATAGTCATTGATTACTGTGCAGATAAGCTGTGACAGTCCTTCTGTGAGGATGCCGGACAGCTGGTCTGCTTTTACGATTTCTTCTTTGTCTCCAATACGTACTTTTACTTCTTTGCTTTCTGTATCCAGTACGGTGAAACCATTGTTTGTGCTGTCTTTCATGTCTTCTTCTGTTGCAAATAAAGTAAATTTGTCTTTATATGGTGTTCCCGCATACTGGCAGAAGGAACGGCAGTTGCCGCATTCGTTACACATATAGTCTACATGAAGGATCTGCAGAAGTTCCATCTCCGGTACTTCGATCAGGACGTTTGCACGGTTCGGACATACGTCTGCACAGTTTCCGCATACACGTTTGTGTGCTGTGAAATCTTTTTTGTTCGGAGCATCTTTCTTCTTAAGGCAGTCAAGAAGCGGGGATTTCTCTTCGTTTCTCTTTCCTGCTGCTTTCTTTGTGTTCTTCTGATAATGAGCATCAGCAAGAGCAGATTCTGCAAGTTTCTTCACTTCTTCTACTTTGACTTTGCCACATTCTCCAACTTCGCACTCATCTGCTTTCTCTGCAATGCGGGTCATCCATTTGTATCCACCCGGTTTGAGAAGAACAGTTGCCACTGTGACCGGCCAAATACCGCAGCCCACGATCTGATCGATATTCTTCTGGTCAGCTCCGCCTGAAAAGGACATTGGAAGCTCGCCGTCAAAAGATTCTGCAAGACGTGCTGCCACTGTGATAGAAAGCGGGAACAGGGCTTTACCGGACATATACATCTCCTCACCCGGAAGTTCCTGGCGTTTGATATCTACCGGGAAGGTATTGGTCAGTTTCACACCGAAGGAAAGGCCTTCCTGTGCTGCTGTTTCTTTGAGGCGTTTCAGCATTGGAACAGCATCCTCATACTGTAAATCATCCTTGAAATGGAAATCTGTAAATGCCATGTAGTCATATCCCAGATCGTCCATTGCTTTACGGACAAATTCATAACCAAGAAGTGTCGGATTACATTTTACGTAAGTATTGATGTGTTTTTCTTTGAGGAGATACATAACAATATTTTCGATCTCCTGCGGAGGACATCCGTGCATGGTAGAAAGTGTGATAGAATTACAGATTTCTGATGGAATTGCCTCAATATCTTCTTTTGTCACATGCTCAAAGAGATCTGCATGATCGAGAAGCCATGTCTTACATTCCTTGAAAACTTCTGTATCGCGGGCATCTTTGAGTCCTTCGATAAAGTCGTCGATCTTCTTATCCTTGATTCCTTCCAGGTTGTAGCCGCAGGACATGTTGAACTGGAATCCGTCCGGGCTTCCAAGTCCGAATTCTTTGGAGATCACATGAAGTGCCATCCAGCCCTTGATATATTCGCCCATTGCCTGTGGAACGTAAAGTTCTGTAGACCATTCGCAGTTGTATGCCTCATCCTCTGCCACGATACATGGTTTCGGAATACATGCGGAAAGTTCCGGTCCATCCATCTTCTGTACTGTCTTTAACTCAAAAAATCTCGCACCTGCATAGTAAGCTGCCACAAGGTTCTGTGCAAGCTGTGTATGCGGACCTGCTGCCGGTCCGACAGGATTTTCAAGTTTTCTTCCAAAAATCTCTACGGTTCTGGCCGGATCAGCCACATATGCTTTCTGGATTCCAAAGACCTGTCCTGTTGCTTTGTGTTCTGCTAATATCCATTCCATTAACTGTCCAAATGGAATACTCTTCATAATATCGCTCATAATTCATTTCTCCCTGTAATTCCCAATACAAAAATAGTGATTGTCAGCATTTAGCTGTTGATATCCTCTGCAAGTTCTTTTGCAGCCTGACGGCAGTCTGCCATGACTTTGGCTTCATCACATACAAGCACTTCACGGTCTTTCATGAGAACTTTGCCGTTACAGATCGTTGTCTGCACCATGGCACCGTTTACACCGAACAGCAGATGGCTGTTGATATTGCCCTCGTTCATAGGAGTCAGCGGATCATAATCAATAACGATCACATCTGCTGCTGCACCTTCCTTAAGTACACCGAGTTCCTTCTTAAAGTAACGGTTTGCGATCTTTGCATTTCCCTCAAACAGCATCTGTGGAACTTCGCCCCATGCGGCATTCGGGTCACAGAGATGATGTTTGTGAAGGATGTTTGCCACCTTCCAGGATTCCATCATATCATGGGTGTAGCCATCCGTTCCAAGTCCTGTCAGGATCCCCTTATGTACCAGCTCCATGGTAGGAGGGCATCCGCAGGCATTTCCCATATTGGATTCCGGATTGTGTACGACCATGGTATCTGTCTCTTTGATCAGATCCATCTCATGCTCATTGATATAGATGCAGTGTCCAAGCAGAGTCTTCGGACCTAAGATATCCCAGTCATAGAGTCTGTCTACGATACGTTTGCTGTGTTCCTTGAGACACTGGTGAAGATCATAGATCCCCTCAGCCACATGGATGTGATAGCCGACTCCGTCCGGCTTTAATTCCCGGCACAGTGCCATTGTCTCATCTGAAATTGTAAAAGATGCATGCATACCCATCATTGCTGCCAGCATATCGCTGTCGTCCTGCTTCGCATGTTTGATGAAGTTTACATTCTCCATCACGGATTCCCGGGATTTGTCCATGCCGTCTCTGTCTGAGATCTCATAGCACAGACAGGTGCGGATACCGAGAGCCTTCGCAGCTTCCTCGATCGCATTCAGAGAACCTGTGATGTGACCAAAGCTTGCATGATGGTCAAATACTGTTGTCACACCGTTCTTGATCGAATCGATGTAAGTTGCATAGGCAGAAAGCTTCGTCTGCTCCAGAGTCAGATGACGGTCAATGTTCCACCACATGCCATCCAGAATATCCAGAAATCCCTGTGGGTGGTATCCATTCACGCTCAGTCCTCTGGCAAATGCACTGTAGATATGTTCATGCGCATTGATAAATGCCGGCATGATGATCCCGCCATGTGCATCGATAAATTCTGCATCAGGATATGCTTTCTTTACTTCATCAGTTACCCCCACCATCTTTATGGTGTTACCATCCATTGCAACTGCACCATTCTCAAGCAGTGCACAGGATGCGTCCCTTGTGATCATTCTTCCGTTTCCAACAATCAACATAAAGATCTCCTCCTTGTCTTGTGAATTTTTTCCAACACAGGTTTGTTATCATCCACAGGATTTAGATATTTTATACTAATACTCTATCATATTCTGTATTTTATTTCAACCATAATTCGCAAAATGTTTTTGTTTGTCAAAAAAATTTTGTATTCAAAAGTAATTTCTCATTTATCCCGGATACAGAAAAAGCGGCGAAGCTTTCGCTCCGTCGCTGTCTATCTGATTCTACCATATTTTTCTTATAAAAAACAGTACTGTAATAAATTTCTACATCTCAAACCATGTTATCGTTAAATCCGATGCCAATACCCTAACATACCAAACAGATTTGACATCGGAAAATAATGTAAACTGATAAATCGATGCTCATACCTTAATATAATCATCCCATCGGGCATCGGAAAATAAAGCAATCCGCCAAACCGATGCATACTACTCATAAAAAGAAGGATTGCCTAGAGACAGAGCATGATTACTCTTGCAATTACTTATTTGCAGTGGCAGTGACCTGAGTAAAATGTCGTTCTGCGTCATTCCAGTCCCGAAGCTCCAGCTCGACCAGATAGCCGCAGCCGTTTCCGACATGCCACTCATAAAAAGCTTTCTTCGGAAGGGCATACGCTTCCATGATATTCATGATCGTGCCCCCATGGACCACCAGTGCTGCCTCGGTAATGCCTTCATCTCTACAGGCTTTGAGCACTTCATCAAAACCTTTCAGATTCCTGTCCGCGCATTCTTCCTTACTCTCGCCTCCCGGAAACGGAAGGGTTCCGTTGCTGTCGATCCATTCCTGATAGTGAGGATTGTCTGAAAGTTCTTTATAGTTTTTGTTCTCAAATTCTCCAAAATCGCACTCTGCAAGAAGCGGCACTATCCTCTGCTCTCCCTTCGGAAACAGGATCGATGCGGTTTCCCTGCAGCGTTTCAGAGGGCTTACAAACAGAGCCTGTACGGCAGGATAAGTAAATTTCTCCAGTAATTTCCGTCCCTCCTCACAGAGAGGTTCATCTGTCACTCCAATATATCTCTGGTGGCTGTTTCCCTCCGTCATTCCATGGCGGACAAACCATAACTTAAGCATCCTTGATCACCGTCCCGATCCCGCAGGCAACTCTCGTTACCCGGTGGCTGTATGCTGCCAGTTTCGTGCAGATCCTGCCGACCGCCTCACGGTAGGCGCGGTCAAACGCATCGATCGGCACAACGCCATAACCAACTTCGTCTGATACCAGGATCAGATCCGGATTTACACGGATCAGGTCTTCGGCAAGGCTGCTGATATCGTTTCCTGCTTTCATTTCTTTTCGGATATATTCATGAAATCCCATGACACCTTCTGCATGGGAAAGGCTCTCCCAGTCTGCCTGTGCCCCGTTTATCCATGTTACATCTGGATGATCTTTTTCTGCCAGGGTGCTTTTTCCCTGAAAAGCCCCTCCAATTATTATTTCCATACTCTACACTCCTATATCGGATAAACTACCGTCAGGATTGCCAGTGCAAGTACCATCCATGCCTCACAGAGACACAGGAAATACCCCGACAGATCCCCGGTCGTTCCTCCAAAATATTTCATCGCCTTATGTTTATAAAAAAGAGAAACAAGCACAGCCGTCACAAAAGTCACTGCTCCCCATACCGGCTGGATCAGAAGCATCAAAGCCGCCAGAAGCACGAGATAAACGATCAGTGTATTTCGAACCGTGGTATCCTGTGCCTTGCGTGAAAACTCTGCCACTGTGCCGCCGGCGTTGGCTTTTGGCAGGGTGATCACACCGAGTCCGGAAAAACATCTCGATACTACATAGCCAAGTGCGATAAGTTTCATCGCTGTCCAGTCACCCGTGATCTGGCTGAATCCGCCATACAGAACCAGGAAATACACGCATGCTGTGATCACGGCAAATGCACCCGCATGGGAATCTTTGAGGATCTCCAGACGTTTTTCACGGTCTCTCCAGGAACTTAAGGCATCTGAAGTGTCCAGAAGCCCGTCTACATGGATCCCGCCCGTCACAAGGACTGGAACCAGGATCAGCGCCATTGCCATAAAGCCTGTACCAAATCCAAAGTACTCTCCCAGCCAGCTTACTCCCAACGTGAGGAGGCCTGCTGCTGCTCCTACAAATGGAAAAAAGCACAGCATATAGCGCATGTTTTCCTCTGTCCACTCTGCCTGTGGCATGGGAATCTTGGAAAACATGGCAAATGCGATCTTAAAACTATTCCACAGACTTTTCATGGTAAGTGCCTCCTTTTGATTTCTTGTGATAGACAGGGATTCCGTAAACTACTTCCACGACCTCATCCGCAAGATGTGCAAGCTCCTGGTTGATCTTTCCCAGATATTTCTGGTAAGTTTCCGTCTCTCCCTCATAGGAAGCCGCCTCCGAAAAGATCTCATTCGTGACGATCACCAGATTCCCCGCCTGGGCAAGAAGAGACTTCACACCTTTGAGGATCTCCTGGACTGTCCGCTCATGTGCTCCGTTTTCCTGGAACATTTCATTGGCAACAAGATTCGACATGCATTCCAGAAGGACAGTACTGCCCTTTGAAACTCTTACCTGTGCAAGATCGGTGTAGCATTCAATGGTCTCAAACCCCTTGCCGCTTCGCATATTCCGATGGCGCTGCACTCTTTTTTTGCTCTCTTCATCAAAAGGGAACATCGTAGCGATATAGACTCTCTCCGCTTCGCCAAAAGATACGACCTGATCTTCCGCAAAGGCAGATTTCCCGCTTCCGCTGCCTCCTGTTACAAGAATCATCATACTCAGACAAGCTCCTCATACTGTTCTACATGAATGTCATCAAACGTGCTCATAGACTGATAAACTGCGGTTCCCATATCAAGGAACGGGAACAGGGCAACAGCACCGCTGCCTTCTCCAAGGCACATGTCACCGTGGATCACAGCTTCTTTGCCAAGAGCCTCTAGGATCAGATGGGCAGCCGGTTCCTTGGATACATGGGAAGCGATCATATAGTCACCTACGGTCGGGCAGATTCGCTGCGCGATCAGGGCTGCCACACAGGAGATAAATCCATCGATCACAACCGGAACACTAAAGGCAGCACCGCCGATAAATACGCCTGCCATACCTGCAATGTCCAGACCACCGACTTTTGCAAGGACATCGATCGCATCCTTCGGGTCCGGCTGGTGTTTGTCGATCGCTTTTTTGATCGCGGTGATCTTGCGGTTCAGACCATCGCTGGAAAGACCTGCGCCGCGTCCTGTCATCTCCTCCACCGGACGGTCAAGAAGAACAGATGCAACAGCACTACTGGTCGTAGTATTTCCGATTCCCATCTCTCCTGTTGCAAGAAGACCGTATCCCTTCTCTTTGAGTCTTGACACCATCTCGATCCCCGCCTCGATCCCTTTCACTGTTTCTTCTCTTGTCATTGCCGGTTCTTTGACCATATTTCTGGTACCCATGGCAACTTTGAGATCTGTCGGGACTTTGGTATCTACCGCCATTCCAACATCCACCGGATAAACATCTGTTCCGCACTGACGGCACATCGTGCAGGCAGAAGTATCGCCTGTCAGGAAATTCTCTGCAACGATCGCGGTCACTTCCTGTCCTGTCTGTGTCACGCCTTCCTCTACCACACCGTTGTCTGCACACATCGCAACCAGGGCACGTTTCTTAAGGTTCATATCCGGGCTTCCTGTGATGCCCGCGATCTGAACGACCAGATCTTCCATCTTTCCAAGAGAATGCAGTGGTTTAGCGATACTGTCCCATCTCTTTCTGGAAATTTCCATTGCTTTTTCATCCAGTGGATGAATCTTCTGAAGTGTTTCTTCTAATGTCATTTCTGAAATCCCCCAATCGTATATTTAAGACCAGATTATTTTTTTCCTGTTGTAAAAATAAAAACTTGCTGAATATGTAATTTAAAGCGAGAACGATAAACTGTGTGATGAATTTTCCCACCATGTCGTTCATTTTGCAGACTTCGACGAGGAGCCACACACCGCCGACCTCGATCACCATTGTCACAAGGCGCGCGCTGATAAATTTGCAGAACGGTCTGAAATGGTCTCTAAGTGTCTCGCATTTGTCCTGAAATACAAATCTGGAATTAACGACATAGGCGAACAGGATCGCTGTGATAATCGAGATCAGATTTGCAATATTCAGCTCCAGTCCACATTTACGGAGTACAAAAAAGCAGACCAGATTGACCAGGGTCGTGCATCCTCCAAAAAATACATATCGGATCACATCGTTCTGGTAAAAACGCAGGATCATATCTTTTAGTTTCTTCATAATCATTTGCTCCTATCTTCCATCGTGTCTGGCAGTCTCTGAAACGTCTTCTCCACCACGCATGATCCTGGAAACGATATAACGCGGACGGCGCTTGACTTCCTCATAGATCTTGGCGATATAGTATCCGATGATGCCAAGACTCAGCATGATCGCGCTGCCGATCAGAAGAAGCACGAGAAGCGTCGTTGTGTATCCTTCCACTGCATGACCAGAGAAATACTGCACCAGGGAATAAATGATCAGAAGCAGTGAACCAAGAAAACAGATTCCACCTGCCACCGTCACAAACTGAAGCGGCAATGTTGTGAACGCCACGATATTGGTAAATGCATATTTGACCAGTGACCAGGTAGACCACTTGGACTCTCCCGCTTCTCTCTCCCGTACCTCAAACTCTACAGATGTCGTCCTGAATCCCACCCAAGATGAAGTTGCACGGAAAAACATATTCCGCTCCGGCATCGCAAGGATATTATCCACCACCTGCCGGTCCATCATCTTGAAATCGGAAGCGTTCTGCATATTTACGCCTGTCACTTTGGACATGATGCCATAGAAAAAGCCTGCGCTTTCTTTGTGCAGAAAACTTTCTCTGCCACGGCTTTTCTTGACGCCCTCGATCACTTCATACCCCTGTTTCCAGAGTGCGTACATTTCTATCAGTGTTTCCGGCGGGTGCTGGAGGTCGCAGTCCATAACAGCGACCACATCTCCGGATGCCTGCGCCATTCCTGCAAAAACTGCCGCTTCTTTCCCGAAATTTCTGGAAAAACGCACACCGAGAACTGCCGGGTCTTTGTGACCCGCCTTAAGGATCTCTTCCCAGGTATTGTCGCTGGAACCGTCATTTACCAGAACCAGTTCGTAGGGAATTCCTGCTCCTTCCAGTACTTCCCGAAGAACCCTGCAGGTTTTTCCTATCATAAGTCCCTCATTATAAGCCGGAAGCACAACTGACAGCATATTCTTCATGATTTTTAAAACCTCTTTTCTTTCTGTTTATTAACACCAACACAATGTAGCACAATACACCGATACAAGTCAAGCACAGACCGGTTCTGAGATATGGTGTCCAGTATACCAGGTGGATCTCGTGATCACCTTTCGGAAGTTCCAGGGCCATATACATGGTATTTGCTTCTTTAAGTTCTGTTTCTTCTCCATCGACATACGCCGTCCATCCTTCACTGTAAGGAATGGAAAGTACCAGTGCTTTTGTGTCAGAAAGAGAGATTTTTCCATTGATCTCGTTATTGCCAATTTTTACATCGGTCAGAACTTCTTCGCCAAGTTTGCTGGTCTGGCTGTCGATCTCTGTCATTGGCATTGGCAGTAGATCTTGAGGCTGTCGAAACTGTAGACTCCCGTATTTTCAAAAGTCAGAGTTATCGTGTGTCTGCCTTTTTCGCTGTATCCGGTATTGCAGAGGAAATTATGCTTGCCACTGTATGCATTGTACTTATCTGTAAAAATCTGGATCGTTTTCTTGAGGAAACGTCCTCCGATCTGGATCGAAGCTTTCTGACTCTCCTTCCAGTAACGCCAGTTGCTGTTTTCTTCCAGCAGTTTGTTCTGCTCGTAAGTTGTCACTTTTGGACCAATTTTTTGTCGCTGATCATTTCTCTTGGGGAAAGCCCTTCGTAATCCAGGCCTTCCGTGATCAGATATGTCTCCGCATTTTCCTCTCCTTCAAAGACCAGCTTGAGCTGTGCATTTTCCTGTGTGACCACGACTTTGCCATTCTTGAGGCGGCAGCCTTTGCCCTCTGATGTATAATAGGAAACTTCGCGGTCATTGAAATGTGTCTCTGTCTCTGGAAGGGAACTGTCATCGAGGACCACGCCCTGCAAAAGAGCCTGCTGTTTCTCTGTCACAGTCATCTTGTCATAATCTTCTCTGGATATCCAGGAATCATAGGTATAGCCAAGCGGCAATGCATCTTCATCTGCATATGCCAGATAAGTCTTGCCATTCTTTTCTGCTTCGCCGCTGAGTCTGGAATAGCCATATGGAAGATCTGATTCCTTGCCCTTTTTGACTACAAAATATTTCACTGAAGCGAGGCGGTCCAGGATCGTCCGTCCGTCAAGATTGTTATAATGCTGTTCCCACGGTGTATTCAGGTACATCTCGTCAAAGAAATTCGCGATGCTTGAGCTTGCGACACTGAAATAATAAGCAGTACTGTTCGTTCCCATCTGCATCGAAGAGTTTTCGCTGGAATTCGTATCCATCTGGTCATAACGGTAAACCGAAGGATCATCGGTACTGAGTACCGCACGGTCAACGCCTGTTTCCAGTTTCTCCAGGGCTTCTCCACTGTCGGTGAATTCCGAGAGATAATCTTTCTCATAGGAATACTGATAATGCATATTAAACAGGATGCCTGCGATCAGGAAACCTGCAACCATCACCGTAAGATTTCGCTCCCTGGTAAAGATATTTCCGAAGGAAAGCACGGTAAATGTCGAAAGTGACAAAAGGACCATCGCCATCAGATTTCGCTGTGTCCTTGCCGCCTCCGGAAGGAGCGCCAGAATACAGTAGATCAGAAGCATCACAAAAACTTTTCGCTTTTCTGTAAGCGTAAGAGCAAAAAGTTCCGGGTATATTTTTACAAAGATGTACGCGATCAGCATTCCATAAGCCCAGATCCAGCGATTGGAAACGTAGGAAAGTCCATTCAGGACATGCCCTGCATAAGGCAGCAGCAAAAACACATTCAGAAGCACAAAACCAGCCTTGAGTGCGGTGTACTTTTTCTTTTTGGAAAACAGTACGAAAACACCGGCAAGGGAAACTGCCGTATAACCGGCAACACCCCACTGGATCATGTTTTCTCCGATCAGACATCCAAGATATTTTTCGTAGTAAATTCTGTCATAAAACAGCGGTACATAGTTCTCTGCCTTGAAACGATCCGTTCCAAACACCGGAAGAATCACCGGAAGCAGGATCACCGCAGCGATCAGTACTGCGATCACGGAATATACCGCAAAAACACCAAGCCATTTCCCGATATTTTTGATGGATCTGTCCGCAAACAGATCAAAGTAGCGGAAAATCGCATAAAGTACCATAAAGATCCCCAGCATATAAAAGAAATAAAAGTTTGAAAGTCCTGCCAGGGCAACGGACCATATAAATACATATGGTTTTTGTTTCTTATAGATCTTGTCAATTCCCAGAAGAATCAGAGGCAGGTAGATCATGGGATTGGAAAAATACGGATGTTTCATCGCCGCATAGATCGTCCATCCTGCAAAGATGTAGATCATCGTTCCCATAAAGGTCGCCTGTTTTGAATTCTTATGATAAAAACTGTATCTGCTGAACGCAATGCCAGCCAGATAAATACGCAGAAAGATCAGAAACGCATAGAGGGCTTCTGTCTTTGATGCCGGGACAAACACAGATAAAAGTAGTCAGCGGGGTCCCCAATCACATAATAATGTAAGGTCGTCAAAATGTCCGAACCGTAGCCAATATGCATATCCCACAGAGGCAGGGACAGCTTATGTTCTATAAACAAAGTATGAAGTACCTTTCTCAGATACTTTCCATAATATGCCAGTGAGTTGAGATGCTGTGGCACACCGTCATGGCTCCAGACAAGTGATTTCCCATTTGCAAAAAATTTCAGATACAGTGCCAGGGCAACTGCAAAAAAAACTAACGTATATAACAGGTTAAAATCTATATTTCTTTTTTTATCCAGTTTTTTATTCATGCCATTCTCTCTTATACAAATCCATCCTGCATGTATCAAAAAAGCCGCGGTACATAAAGTACCGCGGCCAATGATTCTGAATTATTCTTCTTCGCCGTACATAGCTACGAGTTTATTCAGATATGCATATCTAGCTTTTGCTTCAGATTCGTTCTTAGCAAACAGTCTAGCTGCTTTTTCAGGATTCTGACGCTGTAAGGAGTTGTAACGAACCTCGCCATTCAGGAAGTCCATGTAGTTCTCCATATCCGGTGTCTTGGAATCCAGAGCAAACTTCTTGTCTGCTGCCGGGTTGAAGCGGAAGTTGTGCCAGTATCCGCACTTAACTGCCAGTTCTTCTTCTGTCTGAGCTTTTGCCATACCTTTCTTGATACCATGGTTGATACATGGAGCGTATGCAATGATCAGAGACGGTCCCGGATAAGCTTCTGCTTCAGCGATTGCTTTAACAGTCTGGTTGAAGTCAGCACCCATAGAGATCTGTGCTACGTATACATAGCCATAGCTCATTGCGATGGAAGCCATATCTTTCTTCTTGGTTTCTTTACCGCCAGCTGCGAACTGAGCGATCGCACCTGTTGGTGTAGATTTAGAGGACTGTCCACCTGTGTTGGAGTAAACCTCTGTATCGAATACCATAACGTTGATGTCACGTCCGCTTGCGAGAACATGGTCAACACCACCGAATCCGATATCGTAAGCCCATCCGTCACCACCGAAGATCCACTGGG
>ENA-OQDT01001325-OQDT01001325.1-human-gut-metagenome-genome-assembly--contig:-NODE-1325-length-14600-cov-3.740551_pt1 | contig 14600 bp, 16 predicted proteins | sample MGYA00242786_ERZ504617 | MGnify/ENA primary metagenome ERZ504617 (study PRJEB26092, sample SAMD00036337) | human gut metagenome | host: Homo sapiens | study: EMG produced TPA metagenomics assembly of...
CGCTTAATCAAAGAAATCGTCGTGCATGAGCGCATTGACGAAGATAAAACAAGACACATTTCTATCGAAATTCATTTTAATCTCAAACCCATCCCAGAGGTGGAACAGGTCACTGCCTGACCTGTCCTACCGGGACGGTTCTCTTAAAAACACCATATAGATTTTTTGTACGCCGCCGCCCGCCATCGAGCAGAGTTTTACACCTAATTGGGTATAAAACAGCTCATGGCGGGCGGCGGCGTTGCCCTCATCGGCATCACCCTGATCCCTCTGCTGTCCGGTCTGCTGTCCACCACCTAATGATTCTCCAAAACCGGCGGGGGCTTTCGCTTCATAGCGGGAGCCCCCGCAAAGGAGGTGATCTCCCTTGATATTGGATATGATCCAGGAGTGGTTCAAGGAACTGCTCATTGACGGTATCATTTCAAACCTGACCGGGATGTTTGATACCCTGAACACAAAGGTGGGCGAGATCGCCGGGGAGGTCGGCATGACGCCCGCCGCCTGGAACAGCAGCATCTTCAACATGATCCGCAACCTCTCGGAGACGGTGATCGTCCCCATCGCGGGCATCATTCTCACCTTCGTCATGTGCTACGAGCTGATCCAGCTCATCATCGAGAAAAATAACCTCCACGACTTCGACACCTGGATTTTCTTCAAGTGGATTTTCAAGACCTTCTGCGCCGTGCTGATCGTCACCAACACCTGGAACATCGTCATGGCGGTGTTCGATGTGGCGCAGAATGTGGTCAGCCAGTCGGCGGGGGTCATCATTTCGGACGCGGGCATTGACATTTCCGGCGTAGTGGGCGATCTGGAGACCCAGCTTGCCGACTGGAGCGTGGGCGCCCTGCTGGGGCTGTGGTTCCAGAGTGTGTTCGTGGGGCTGTGTACGCAGATTCTTTCCATCTGTATCTTCCTGGTGATCTACGGCAGAATGATTGAGGTGTATTTGGTCACCTCCATAGGGCCGATTCCCTTTGCCACGATGGTCAACCGGGAATGGGGCTCCACGGGGCAGAACTACCTTCGCTCCCTGCTGGCCCTGGGCTTCCAGGCCTTCCTCATTATGATCTGCGTGGGCATCTATGCCGTGCTGGTGGAGGGCATCTCCACATCCGGCGACAACATATCTGCGGCCATATGGGGGTGCATGGGCTATACGGTTCTGCTGTGCTACACATTGTTCAAGACCGGCAGCCTGGCAAAATCCCTGTTCGGCGCCCACTAAAGGAGGCAGATATTTGAGAGTAGGCCTTATTGATGTGGACTCGCACAATTTTCCCAACCTGTGCCTGATGAAGCTCTCGGAGTATCACACCAGACGCGGGGACCGGGTGGAATGGTGGGACCCTGCAAAGCAATATGACCTTGTTTATAAAAGCCGGGTATTTACAGACACCTATTCCAAAGACACCATACAGGTGAGCAACGCGGATAAGGTCATCCGGGGCGGTACAGGTTACGGCCCCGGCGAAAACCTCCCGCATGAGATTGAGCATATTCGGCCGGACTATTTTCTATATCCGCGGTTTTTAGGTACAGCCTATGGCTTTTTAAGCCGTGGCTGTCCAAGGAACTGCGGATTTTGCATTGTCAGCGGAAAAGAAGGGCGCAGGAGCGTCCGGGTGGCTGATCTTTCCGAGTTTTGGAATGGTGAGGAAGAAATCAAACTGATGGACCCGAACCTGCTTGCCTGTCCCGACCATGAAAGGCTCATTGAGCAGCTAATTGAGAGCCGGGCGCTGGTGGACTTTACCCAGGGGCTCGATATTCGCCTTATCAGCCGTGATAATGTATCTCTGCTGAACAAAGTGCGGACAAAAGCGGTGCATTTCGCATGGGATAACCCGGACGAGGACCTGACGGAGTATTTTCGTCGCTTTCGTGAACTTACTTCCATAAAGAGCGACCGAAACCGCCGTGTCTATGTCCTGACCAATTACGGCAGCACCCATGAACAGGATTTGTACCGGGTAAACACCTTGCGGGCATTGGGATATGATCCCTATGTGATGATCTATGAGCGCCCCACGGCTCCACGCATTACTCGCCATCTGCAAAGATGGGTAAATAACAAACGGATTTTTCATTCCGTATCAGATTTTAAGGACTATGCGCCGATGAAGAAGGAGGTGTGAAATATTGGCTTATGTAACGATCCCGAAGGACCTGAGTCGGATACAGAGCAAGGTCCTGTTCGGGCTGACCAAACGACAAGTGATCTGTTTCGGAGCGGCGGCGCTGGTAGGCGTGCCGCTTTTCTTTTTGGCAAAGGCGAGCCTGGGGACCACCACGGCGGCGCTGTGCATGATTCTGGTGATGCTGCCCTTTTTCCTGTTCGCCATGTATGAGAAGAATGGGCAGCCGCTTGAAGTGTTCCTGGGCCATCTGATCCAGAACAAATTCATTCGGCCGAAGGTCCGCATCTACCAGACCAACAATCTCTATTCCGCCCTGGTGCGGCAATCCCAACTGGAACAGGAGGTGAAGCGGATTGCGAGAAAAGGCAGAAAAACCGGCAAAGCGTAAGCTCACCCGTGCCGAGCGCAAGCAGATCGAGGCGGTGATCCGGCAGGCAAAGGGCGATGGGAAAGCCCATACGGTGCAGGACAGCATCCCGTTTCAGAATATGTTCCCCGACGGCCTGTGCAGGCTGGAGGGCGGGACCTTCTCCAAGACGATTGCCTTTGAGGATGTGAATTACCGTCTGGCGGGGCCGGAGGACCAGCGGAGCATCTTTGAAAGCCTTTGCGACTTCTATAACGGCTACGATCCCTCCATCGGCGTCCAGGTCACTTTGGACAGCCGCAGCGGAGGCAGCGCCGCCGATGAAATGTTCGGTATCACCAGACAGGGCAATGACCTGGACCCCATCCGGGACGAGGCGGTGGACATCCTGCGGATGCAGTATAAGCGGGGCAACAACGGTTATGTGAAAACCAAGTATGTGACCCTGACCATCGAGGCGGAGAACCTTCCGGCAGCGCGGGCGCGTTTTGCCCGTATCGAGACCGACACCCTGAACCGCTTCAAGGTCATGGGGGCGGCGGCTCATGTGCTGGACGGAAAGGAACGGCTGGAGCTGCTTTACAACATTCTCCACCCGGCAGACGGCCTCCGTCCGGAGGGTGGGCAGTTCGCCTTTGAATGGGACTGGCTCCCGGCCAGCGGCCTTTCGGTAAAGGACTTCATTGCTCCGTCCTCCTTCCACTTCGGAGAGACCCGCACCTTCCGCATTGGCAAACGGTACGGGGCGGTGTCCTTCCTGCAAATCCTGGCGCCCGAGATGCACGACCGTATCCTCACCGACTTCATGGAGGCGGACGGAAATATCATGGTGACCATGCACATCCGGGGCATCAACCAGAACGAGGCCATCAAAATGGTCAAGCGGAAGATCACCGACCTGGACGCCATGAAGATACAGGAGCAGAAGCGGGCGGTGCGCAGCGGCTACGATATGGACATTCTTCCTTCGGATCTCTCCACCTACGGCGGCGCGGCAAAGGACCTTCTTACCGACCTGCAATCCCGTAACGAGAGAATGTTCAACATGACCTTCCTGGTGCTGCACACGGCGGAGACCCGCCAAAAGCTGGAGATCGCCGTATCCCAGGCGGCCAGCGTCGCCCAGACCTACAACTGCCTTCTGACCCGGCTGGACTTTCAGCAGGAGGACGGGCTTATGAGCAGCCTTCCCCTGGGGCTCAATCGCATCAAGATCGAACGGAGCCTGACCACATCGGCTCTGGCGGTGTTCGTCCCCTTTGTCACCCAGGAGGTATTCATGGGCGGCGACGCCATGTACTACGGGCTCAACGCCCTTTCCAACAACATGATCCTGCTGGACCGCAAGCAATCCCGCTGTCCCAACGGCCTTGTATTCGGCACCCCCGGCAGCGGCAAATCCATGAGCTGCAAGCGGGAGATCACCTTTATCATGCTGATGACCCAGGATAATGTCATCATCTGCGACCCGGAGGACGAGTATTCGCCCCTGGTGAAGCGATTGGGCGGTCAGGTGATCCGGCTGTCCCCGTCCAGCACCGACTATGTGAACCCCCTGGACATCAACCTCAACTACTCCGAGGAAGAAAACCCGCTGGCGCTGAAAAGCGACTTCGTGCTGTCCTTCTGCGAGCTCATTATGGGCAGCAAGACCGGCCTGGAGGCCATCGAGAAAACCGTCATCGACCGGGCGGTGCAGATGATCTATCAGCCCTACTTTGCCGACCCCCGGCCGGAGAATATGCCGATTTTGGGCGACCTGATGAACGCCCTGCTGTCCCAGCACATCCCGGAGGCCGACCGGGTGGCCCAGGCATTGGACCTGTATGTGAACGGTTCGCTGAACTTCTTCAACCACCGTACCACCGTGGACATCTCCAATCGCCTTGTCTGCTTTGACATCAAGGGCCTGGGCAAGAACCTGAAAAAGCCGGGGATGCTCATTGTCCAGGACGCGGTGTGGAATACCGTCACCATCAACCGAGCCATTGGACGGTCTACCTGGTATTTCGTGGACGAGTTCCACCTTCTGCTGAAGGAGGAACAGACCGCCGCGTACAGCGCCGAGATTTGGAAACGGTTCAGAAAGTGGGGCGGCATCCCCACCGGGGCGACCCAGAACCCCAAGGACCTGCTTTCCTCTCCGGAGATCGAAAATATCCTGGAGAACAGCGATTTCATCTATATGCTCAACCAGGCAGCAGGCGACCGGAAGATACTGGCGGAGCGGCTGAATATTTCTTCTGAACAGCTTGCCTATGTGACCAACTCCGAGCCGGGCCACGGGCTGCTGTTCTTCAACAATGTCATCCTGCCCTTTGCGGATGACTTCCCGAAAGACACCGAGCTCTATAAATTGCTCACCACCAAGCCCAGCGAGGTTGCACACGAAACTGTGGACGATGAAAAGGAGGACCAGAATGGATAACAAGATGGCGGTTTTCAATAACCGCGAATTTGGCAGCATCCGAGTGATCGAGCAGAACGGCAATTATCTGTTTTGCGGAAAAGATATTGCAAAAGCGCTCGGATACCAACGCACGGCTGATGCCATTTCAGCCCATTGCAAAGGGGTCTGCGTTTTACCGACCCCTTCTAATGGCGGGATTCAACAGATGAAATTCATTTCCGAGGGTGATGTGTACCGCCTGATTGTTCATAGTCGGCTGCCTGGTGCGGAACGCTTTGAAAAATGGGTGTTTGACGAAGTTCTCCCCATGATCCGCAAGACGGGCGGGTATATGACTGCCTCCCTTCTGGAGCAGGCGGCGGAAAAGCCGGAAATACTTCTGGCTTTTGCCGACCAGCTTCTTGCCGAGCATGAGAAAAACCGGCAGCTCTCCGGCGAGGTGGAACGGCTGCGGCCGAAAGCAGATTTCTATGACGCCTTTGTCCATGAAGAAAACTGCACCAATATCCGGGCTACGGCGAAGGAACTGCAAATCGGGGAGCGTGCGTTTTGCCGTTTCCTGATGGACGCGGGATTTCTGTACCGCTGCCCGGCCGGATACCTTCTGCCCTATGCCAAGCCCTCCAATGACGGGTTGTTCCGTGTGAAGGACTTCTGGAAATATGGGCATTTTGGACAGCAGACCTTGATTACGCCCCAGGGCAAAAATGTAATCCGTCTGTTGCTGGATGATGGGCAAATGCGGCTGGAATGGAAGGAAAGGATGGGATAAGGATATGGAACAGGAAAAGCTGTATGTCATCGAGGAAAAGACCTATGAGGCACATATCGACGAGGAAGTGCATCTCTACGGGCTGCTTCATCAGCTTGCCTTCCTTGCCGGAAAAATCAAGGACCGGGAAGATGTGGAGGCGTTCATTGCGGCGGCGAAGCGGTACGGCCAGATCGCCGATGACAAGTTTGACGCCTGGAACATTCCCGGCCGTTACCTGGTGTTCGGCGACAAGGCGGACCTTGCCGGGATGAAGGCGCGAGAGCTGTGCGAACTGGACGCCTTCTATGTGGAGTGTGAGGACGACGAACCCGAACCGGGCAGCGGCCGCCAGGAGGAACACTATCTGATCCCCGGCAGCGGATTCCGGCTGCTGGTGAGCGAACTGCACATGTTCCTGGTGACTTGGTACAGCATCGCCAAGTGTCTGTCGCAGGCGCAGAACGAGAAGGATTTTCTCCGCCTGCAAAAGAAATACGGGAACTATGAAAAGACGCTGAACAGGCTGCGCCGCAAGCTGGGTCTTTCCGCTGATAGTAACTTTTGTCAGGATGAATTGGAGGCGGCGGTCATCAAGCGGTTCCGGGCGGAGCTGATCCCTGGGGAGCAGATCAGCCATGAATAAGCTCACCCATGTCAGCCTGTTTTCCGGCATCGGCGGGCTGGACCTGGCGGCAGAGGCGGCAGGCTTTGAAACGGTCTGTCAATGCGAGTGGGCGGACTATCCATTTTCCACCTGCCAAAAGCATTGGCCGGATGTGCCGAAGTTCCGGGACATCACCACATTCACGAAGGAGGCGTTTTTTGAGAAAACAGGACTTGAAACCATCACGATCCTCTCCGGCGGATTTCCATGCCAGCCCTTCTCCACCGCCGGAAAACGGCGGGGCTTTGCGGATGAACGCTACCTGTGGCCGGAGATGTGCCGCGTTATTGCCGAACTGCGGCCCCGTTGGGTGCTTGGGGAAAATGTTGCTGGCTTCATCAATATGGGGCTCGACAAAACGATTTTTGACCTGGCAAAAGCGGGATACGCTGTTCTCCCATTCGTATTTCCGGCTTGCGGCGTCGGCGCATGGCATGAGCGCCAGAGAACTTTTATCGTCGCGGCTGATGTTTCCCACACCCCTTGCCTCCGACAAATCCACGGGGCGGGACGCTGCCAACCTGGATGTGTTCCTGTCGGACAATGGGATATTCCGCAAGCGAAACAAGGACGGGACGATCTGGAGCCTGTCCCTGTCGGCGGCGGTGTTCTATCTGACCCCGGCGGCGTCGGAGGGCTACCGTTCCACCTTGAAACCGGCGGCCTTCCGGGACAAATCCCCGTCCTCCAACCTGTCGGCCCAGGTGATCCGGCAGGAGCAGCCCCTTTCCGAGAAAGCGGCGCTGAACCCGGATTGGGTGGAATGGCTCATGGGATTCCCCCCGAAATGGACGGACGCATCCTATGGCGTGCCGAGCCCGAAGGAGTCCCCCGCATGACCGAGGACACGGACAACCGGGCGCTGCGGCTGAAAACCCTGGGGAACGCGGTCTGCCCACCTCAGGCCTATCCCATTTTCCAGTACATCGCCATGATCGAAACCGGGGCGTGTGCCAACATCTGCCCCTATGGAACAGGAGGTGACGCACCTTGAAAGAATGGAAAGCCCCCGAAAAGGAGGCGCAGAAGATGACCCGTGACGGGGCGGTATCCGTCAACCTGGTCACGGGCAAGACTACCTATCACTCTGACCGCACGCCGGAGCAAGACCATTCTGCATCCGGCGAAACGGTGGGCGCCGCTGGAAAAGCGGTGGACCGTGTGGAACTGCACCGGGAACAGGCAGCAGCCAAAAAGAAGCGCCGGAAACAGCGCAGAGCCTATCGGGAGGGCGAGGCGGCAGCGGGTCGCCCATCCTCCCGATTGCAGTTTTCCGAGGCAGACCAGGCCAAGCCGGAGCTGCAAGGGGCCATCCGCAAGTCGGACAAGGCGGCGGACCGGCTGGATGCCGCCAGGGACGCGATTCCCAATAAGAGTCCGGGAAAGCCCCACGCCAATCCGCTGTCCCGCCCCATTCAAGAGGCGGGGGCGGCCATCCACGGCAAGGTTCGGGAGGTGGAGCAGGAAAATTCCGGCGTCCAGTCGGGCCACCTGGGAGAACGCGGCATTGAGAAGGCTGTGGGCTACGGAAACCGCCGTGTCCAGAACTGGCGGGCGGAACGCAAGCTGAAACCCTGGCGGGACGCAGCAAAGGCGGAGCAGGCGGCGGTCAAGGCCAATGCGGATTTCTACTATCGGAAAGCCGTGGCGGAGAACCCCCAGCTTGCGTCCAATCCCATCTCCCGCCTGTGGCAGAAACGGAAGCTGCAAAAGCAATATGCGGCGGCATACCGGGCGGCGGGCAAGACCGCCCAGGCTGGAAAAACAGCGGAAACCACGGCAAAGGCGGCCGAAAAAAACCGCCCAGGAGTCCAAGCGCACCGCCCTTTTCCTGAAACGGCATTGGAAGGGCGCGCTGATCGTGGGCGGCATCGGCCTTCTGCTTGTGATGCTGCTGGGCTCCCTGCAATCCTGTTCCTCCATGTTCGGCGGCGGGGTGTCCAATATCATGGCATCTTCCTATCTGTCCGAGGATTCCGATATGCTGGCGGCGGAAGAAGCCTACTGCGCCAAAGAGGATGAATTGCGGGAATACCTGGATACCTACGAGGCCACCCACGACTATGACGAGTATCACTTCGACCTGGACGAGATCGAGCATGACCCCTATGTGCTGATCTCCATTCTGTCGGCGCTCCATGATGGGGTGTTCACCATCGACCAGGTACAGGGCGACCTTCAAACCCTCTTTGACAAGCAATACATTCTCACCGAAACCGTGACCACGGAGACCCGCTATCGGACGGAAACAAGGACGGACAGCGAGGGCAACCCTTATACGGTTCGGGTGCCCTATACCTGGACCATCTGCACCGTCACGCTGGAAAACTTCGACCTCTCCCATGTGCCGGTCTATATGATGGGCGAGGATCAGCTTTCCTTGTACGCTACCTATATGTCCACCCTGGGCAACCGCCCCGACCTGTTTCCGTCCTCCGGGTATGTGAACAAATACATTGAAAACCCGCCCACCGCCTGGGAGATTCCCACTGAATATCTCACGGACGAGCGGTTCAACACCCTCATTACCGAGGCGGAAAAATACCTGGGTTATCCCTATGTGTGGGGCGGCAGCAGCCCCAGCACTTCCTTTGATTGCAGCGGCTTCGTCAGTTATGTGCTGACCAACAGCGGCCTGTGCAATACCGGGCGGCTGGGCGCCCAGGGGCTCTACAACATTTCCACCCCGGTATCCGATCCCCCAGCCTGGCGATTTGGTGTTCTTTGTGGGCACCTACGACACAACCGGCGTATCTCATGTAGGCATTTATGTGGGCGACGGGATGATGCTGCATTGCGGCGACCCCATCCAGTATTCCAACCTGAACACGAGCTACTGGCAGTCCCATTTCTACGCATACGGCAGACCGCCGTACAACTGATGGAGGTGGATGAAGCATCAATATGGTTTCCTACGGGGGCGGTGCCAACAGCACCGCCCTTTTGATTGGCCTGCACCAGCACCGTATCCCGGTGGACCTGATCCTCTTTGCGGATACGGGGGCGGAGCATCCCCATACCTATGCCTATCTGGAGGTGATGGATTCCTGGCTGAAGGACCACGGGATGCCGCCCATCACCAGAGTGTATAAGACCACCCGTGACGGGAAACGGCTGACGCTGGAGGATGAATGTCTGCAAAGTTGCAGCCTTCCGTCTATCGCCTACGGCTTCAAGCGGTGTTCCCTGAAACACAAGATCGGGCCGCAAGAAAAGTTCTGCAACCATTACCCGCCGTGTCAAAAGGCGTGGGCGGCGGGCAAACGGGTGGTCAAATTCATCGGCTACGATGCGGGCGAGGGCTACCGCAGCGACAAGGTTCTGCTGGGCGACCTGGCCGACCGAAAATACAGCAAGTGGTATCCCCTAATGGAATGGGGATGGACGCGGGACGATTGCATCCGGCAGATCGAGGCGGCAGGGCTGCCCCAGCCGGGAAAATCGTCCTGTTTTTTCTGCCCCAGCATGAAACCCGACGAGATCACCGCCCTGCGGGAGCAGCATCCCGATTTGTTCCGCCGCGCCCTGGCGCTGGAGGACAACGCCCGGAAAAACCTGAAAACGGTCAAGGGCCTGGGGCGGAACTATTCCTGGAGAGAACGATTTGGAAAGGAGTTTTGCACACATGGCAACGGTTGAGAAAATCCGCAAGGACATTGAAAAGACGAAGGAGAAGATTTCCGCCCAGCAGAAGCGCCTTCGGGAACTGGAGGCGCAGCTCACCGAGGAAGAAAACCTGGAGATCGTCCGCATGGTCAAGGCGGTGCGTATGGACAACAAGGAGCTGACCGCCTTCCTGAAGGCCTACGCCAGCGGCCTTATCACCCTGCCCGACGGGATGATGGAGGCGGAGGCAGCGGCTGACACCGACGACGAGGATGTGGAAGGAATGGAGGATGGCGAAGATGAAGCGTAACAGAGTTTTCCGCCTTCTGGCGTCCTTGACGGTGGTGGTCCTGTGCATGACCGCCTTTTCCGTCACCGCCTTTGCGGGCGGCGGGGATGGAGACTATTACACCGGGGAGCCCGCCGAGACGACCCCGGAACCCACCGAGGAACCGGCCACCGGAGGCATGGAGCCGGAGGGCCAGCCCCTTACCCCGGAGGGCAACGCCACGCTGGTGGACGATTATTACGGCGATAAGCAGCTTATCACCGTGACCACAAAAGCGGGCAACTATTTTTACATCCTGATCGACCGGGCAAACGAGGACAAGGAGACCGCCGTTCACTTCTTGAACCAGGTGGATGAAGCTGACCTGATGGCGCTGCTGGAGGACGGACAGACGGAGGAACAGCCTGCGGCTTGTACCTGCGCCGAGAAATGCCAGGCCGGTGCGGTGAATACTGCCTGTCCGGTCTGTTCGGTGAATATGAGCGAGTGTGCCGGAAAAGCGCCGGAGGTGGAGCCGGAGCCTGAACCGGAGCTGGAGAAGGAGTCCGGCAGCGGCGGAGCCCTGGTGCTGATCCTGCTGCTGGCGGCCCTGGGCGGCGGCGGAGCCTTTGCCTACATCAAGTTCATCAAGCCCAAGCAGAGTGCAAAGGTCAGCGCCGACCCGGACGATTATGAGTTTGAGGACGAGGAATACGAAAACGAGAACTAAATTGTAAAAAACTTGCTGCATAAGAATAATAAAAGCACCAGCGTTTAAGGCACTGGTGCTTTTCTGCCGCTTAGGTTCTGTATTCTTCTGGATTTATATCATTAAATTTCAGATTGTAAAGCAGATCAGTCAAATCTTCAATGATAAGGTGGACTATAAAAATCAAGCCATTATTATTGATTCCTCTAACTCTGGCCTCATTTTCGCTTACATATTTTTCTTTTAAAATACCGTTCACATCAGGAATTGTGTCTGGTGAAACATTGATGTTTTTAAAGCCGCACTTTGTCGCAATAAGTTGAACAATAGAGCCGTTCTCTATGCTTTCACAAACCGTATCAATCGGCAACGACTGGCCCTCATCAATCATTCTCAACAATTCTTTAGCAAAAAATCCCAATTGAGCAAATGTTGCAGTTTCCATAAGTCAACATTCTCCTTCAAAACTTGGTGTTTAATTAAAATGATAGCATATCAAAAAATTTCAGTCAATGTAAAGGAGGCATCTTTTGAAACTTGTAGTTTGTGAAAAGCCGAGTGTAGCAAAGAGTATCGCATCGGCCCTGGGTGTCACATCCAGGGCCGATGGCTATTTTGAGGGCGGCGGTTGGCTCATTTCCTGGTGCATCGGGCATCTGGTGGGGCTGGCGGATGCGGCCGCCTACGATGACCGCTACAAGAAATGGCGGTATGAGGACCTTCCCATCCTGCCTGACCCCTTTCGCTATGTGGTGTCCGAGGAAAAGGCTGACCAGTTCCACGTTCTCCGTTCCCTGATGGAGCGCCCTGATGTGACGGAGCTGGTCAACGCCTGCGACGCGGGACGCGAAGGTGAGCTGATCTTCCGGCTGGTCTATGAGGCTGCCGGATGTTCCAAACCTTTCTCCCGCCTCTGGATTTCTTCGATGGCGGACGCGGCGATCCGGGAGGGCTTTGCCAACCTGCGCCCCGGTAAGGACTATGATCCTCTGTATCAGTCGGCACTTTGCCGCCAAAAGGCGGACTGGCTTATTGGTATCAATGCCTCACGGCTCTTTTCGGTGTTGTATCATCGAACGTTAAATATTGGGCGGGTGCAGACGCCCACCCTGGCGATGCTGGCCGACCGGGACAGTAAGATCGTCCTGTTCCGCAAGGAGAAATACCATCATGTGCGGCTGGCGCTGGAGGGAGCCGAGGCGGTCAGCGACCGCATTGTTTCCCCGGAGGACGCCCAGGCCATCCGGGATGCCTGTGACGGGCAGCGGGCCGTGTGTGTATCCCTGGTGCGGGAGAAAAAGACGGAGAACCCGCCCAAACTGTACGACCTGACCACCTTGCAGCGGGAGGCGAACCGGGTGTTCGGTTACACGGCCAAGCAAACCCTGGACTACGCCCAATCGCTCTATGAAAAGAAGCTGCTGACCTATCCCCGCACGGACAGCCGGTATCTGACCGGCGACATGGCGGAGACCGCCTCCGTGGTTCTGCATCTGGCAGCACGGGTGACGCCCTTCGATGCCTGCCCGGAGTTTTTCCCCGATGTTCTGGCGCTGGTGAACGACAAGGAGGTATCTGACCATCACGCGATCCTGCCGACGCTGGAACTGGAGAAAGCGGACGTGCCGGGGCTGCCTGTGGGCGAGCGCAATATCCTTCTGCTGGTCTGCTGCAAGCTGCTGTGCGCGGCGGCGGAGCCTTTCGTGTATGAGGCGGTCACGGCCGCCTTTGACTGCGGCGGACATACCTTCATGGCAAAGGGAAAGCAGGTGCTTTCCCAGGGCTGGCGGGCCATCCAGGAGGTGTTCCGTTCCTCCCTGAAGGAGAAGCCGGAGGATGAAGATGCCGAGGGCGTTCTTCCCGCCTTGACCGAGGGACAGGTCTTTGAGCCGGTCGCCGCCTCTGTCACCGAGCACTTCACTTCGCCCCCCAAGCCCTACACGGAGGACACCCTTCTGTCGGCTATGGAGAACGCAGGCAAGGAAGATATGCCGGACGAGGCAGAGCGCAAGGGCCTGGGCACCCCGGCGACCAGGGCAGCCATCATTGAAAAGCTGGTGTCCGGCGGATTTGTCGAGCGCAAGGGCAAGAGTCTGATCCCCACAAAGGCGGGCGTCAATCTGGTCACGGTGCTGCCGGAGCTGCTGACCTCTCCCAAGCTCACAGCGGATTGGGAGCAGCGGTTGAACGAGGTGGCAAAGGGTCAGGCGTCGCCGGAGGACTTCATGGACGGGATCGAGGCGATGGCGGCGGAGCTGGTGCGAAAATACTCCCACATTTCCGAGGATGGGCAAAAGCTGTTCCAGCCGGAGAAGGAGACGGTGGGCCTCTGCCCCCGCTGCGGCAAGCCGGTCTACGAGGGCAAGAAGAACTTCGCCTGTTCGGACCGGGCCTGTCAGTTCGTCATGTGGAAGAATGACCGCTTCTGGACCAGCCGCCGCAAGGAAATGACCCGGAAAATGGCGGCCGACCTTCTGAAAAAGGGCCGTACCTCCGTCAAGGGGATGTGGTCGGACAAGAAAGGTTCCACCTATGACGCGGTGGTGGTCCTGAATGATACCGGCGGCAAGTATGTCAATTTCAAGCTGGAGTTTCCCAAACGAAAGGATGGTGTGCATGGCAAAAAGTAAATCGGATATTTCGCTGAACGATCTGAAAGCGATGCTCCCCCAGGCGGGGAACCTGCGGAGCAGGAGGCAACGCTTCGGGCTCTGTCCTCCCTCTCCACGGAGGATAGGGACCTCCTGGCTGCTGTGCAGGAGTCTCCCTTCCGGCTGACCACTCTGGAGCAGTTCCGGGAGTTTCCCGCCAACACCGAGTATTTTGTCCTGGAGCCCAATATCCGTAAGGTGGAGGATGTGGGCTGGCGTTATCTGGCGCAGCATTTGGACATCCTTCTGCCCCGGAGCTGCTGGACGCCATTGATCCCGTTCCCTTCGGTAACCACGCCATGCGGGAGGAACAGGGGTGCTTTACGAGCCGAGGCTATCTCACCCTCTCCGGCGACGAGTGGGAGCACGAGCGCCCCAGGGAGAAGCAGACGGAGAAAAATGCTCTCCATTAAGGAGCGGCTGGAGCAGAGCCGGAAAGAGTGTGCGGGTCAGAGCAAGGCGCAGCCCCATCGGGAAAAGCCTGCGCCGGAACTGTAAGGAGGTGTCGCTATGCCCCATTATGACTATGACAAAGATTATCCCTTTGCCGCCTTCATCACCAACCTGGGCAAGTACAACGAGGGCGCCCTTGTGGGCGAATGGGTGAAGTTTCCCACCACGGCGGAGGAACTGAAAAACGGTCTTTGAGCGCATCGGGATCGGTGCGAAAGACGATTTTGGGCAGACCTATGAGGAATGGTTCATCACGGACTATGACTGCTATGTGGACGGTCTCTATGACCTGCTGGGTGAGTATGCCAACCTGGACGAGCTGAACTACCTGGCTTCCAAACTGGATGATATGAGCCAGGATGAATATGAGCGGTTCCAGGCTGCTATGGGAGATCGGCGACCACACGGGCAGCATCCAGGAACTTATCAACCTGACGGAGAACCTGGACTGTTACGATGTTTACCCCGGACATCCACGACCACGACCACGACGATCTGGGCCGGTATTACATCGAGGAACTGGACGCCATGCAGGTGCCGGAGCATCTGCGCAACTACATCGACTATGAGG
>ENA-OQDT01001326-OQDT01001326.1-human-gut-metagenome-genome-assembly--contig:-NODE-1326-length-14599-cov-5.851023_pt1 | contig 14599 bp, 15 predicted proteins | sample MGYA00242786_ERZ504617 | MGnify/ENA primary metagenome ERZ504617 (study PRJEB26092, sample SAMD00036337) | human gut metagenome | host: Homo sapiens | study: EMG produced TPA metagenomics assembly of...
ACTCCGGTGGGAAAAGTACTGAGAAATCTGCATCTGGATGAACTGCCCCAGCTGTTTAATGTATTTAAGGGAGATATGTCCCTGGTAGGTCCACGCCCTGAAAGAAAGACGATCATGCGTGAGTATGAGAAGGAACTGCCGGAGTTTTATTACCGCCTGAAAGTAAAAGCCGGACTTACCGGATATGCACAGGTTTATGGAAAATATAATACAACTCCTTATGATAAGCTGAAGCTGGACCTGTTTTATATTGAGAACTATTCTTTCCTGCTGGATATTAAACTGATCTTTATGACTGTGAAGATCTTTTTCCAGAAGGAAGTTTCCGAGGGTGTGGATGATAAGCAGGTAAATGCACTGAAGGATTCCGGAAACAGTGTAAAGACTGATGAGGAAAAAACGGAGGAATGATCATGAACAGACCATTGGTATCTGTAATCATGCCGGTTTATAATGGAGAGAAATATATTAAAAGAGCTGTAGAATCTGTCTATGAGCAGGGGGATTTTCCTGGAACTTCTGGTCATAGATGACGGATCTACAGACGGTACAGAGGAAGTCCTGTCTGCCTATGAGGGCAGAGAGGACTTTCGATATATTAAGAACAAAGAAAATATGGGAGCTGCCCGTTCCAGAAACCGGGGCGTGCAGGAAGCTGTCGGTGAATATGTTGCATTTTTGGATGCAGATGACTGGTGGGACAGGGGAAAGCTGAAAGAACAGCTGGGAATCCTTGAAAAGACAGGCCTTGTAATGTGTTCCACAGGGCGGGAACTGATGAAGGCAGATGGCAGTGATACCGGACGCTATATTCCGGTCAGGGAGAAGATCCGTTACAGAGATCTGCTGAAACACAATTGTATTAACTGCTCATCAGTGCTGATACGCAGGGAAGCAGCACTGGAATTTCCTATGGAGCATGATGACAGTCATGAAGATTATATCACCTGGCTTAAGGTGTTGAAAAAGTACGGCAGTGCAGCCGGAATCAATAAACCTCTTCTTAAATACCGGCTCAGTGAAGGGGGGAAAATCCAGGAATAAACTGAAATCAGCGTCTATGACGTACCGGGTTTACAGATATGCAGGATATGATCCGGTCAGAAGCAGTCTATTCTTTATTTCTTACGCTGTAAATGGAGTTTGGAAATACTTTCATTAAATTTCTATTCCAAAAATCATAAAAATATGTTATACTTATTTTAACTAAGCTGTGAAACAGACAGTGAAAATTTTTCAAAAGGACTGTATATAAGTATGAAATTTAAAGCAGACAGAGCGGCTGTACCGTATTCTTACCTGATAGACAACATAAAAGTTGTGCTTATTTTTCTTGTGGTTTTTAATCATATCATTGCATTCAATCTGGTGAAGGTAGATATGGTGGTACGATACATCTGGTACGGGATCACGATCTTCCATATGCCTGCCTTTGTTTTTGTTTCCGGATATTTGTCAAAGAAACCGCAGAATGTTCTTAAGAATATGAAGAATCTGCTGATTCCCTATATTCTGGGATATTCACTTACCTGGTATTCCCAGATATGGCTGGGGAAATCCGTAGATTATGAGATACTCAGACCTACAGGAACAGTTATGTGGTATGTGCTGGCGCTTTTTGCATACAGACTGACCATTGAAGCTATGGGAAAGATCCGATTCATTGTTCCGCTGAGCATTATTTTTGCACTGTGGGCAGGAACCAGACCGGAATTTACCACATTCCTGTCATCATCAAGAATCGTGGTATTTTTCCCGTTCTTTGTTGCGGGGTATCTCTGGAAGAGTGAATATATCACAGCAATCCGTAAATTTAAGGGAAAATGGATCCTGGTGGCAATCTCCGGAGTCCTTTTGTGGGCGATACCGAATTATATGATCCCAAATGAAATGGGAATTGCTATTTTCCGAGGTAATCATGGATATCAGCTCTGTGGCCTGACGGATCCTCAGGGAGTGATCCTCAGACTGCTGATGTATCTGGTATCTTTCGTAGTTGTCTATACGATGCTTGCGTTAGTGCCGGACATCAAACTGCCACTCACCTATGTGGGACGACATACAATGGGAATTTATTTCTTCCATTATCCGATCATGATCATTATGAATGGTTTATACATCCTGATGCTTCCTGCAATGAACAATGTATGGGTGCTTCTGGGAGTATCACTGGTATTTGTACTTGTGCTGGGAAGTCTGCCTGTGGATCTGCTCTATACGGGTGTTCTGAATCTGATCGCATTTATCCTGATCAAGAAGGATAAGACAGTCAGAGATGAAGGTCTGGAAGAAGAGTATGACAGTGAATATGATGAATATGAACTTCTCAGAAGAAAGAAAGCCATCGCAGAGCTTGCGGCAACGCTTGATTCAGAGAGTGAGCAGGACGGACATGTGGAGAAAGTAAATATGGACGAGGATACACCGGATCATACTTCTTCCGACAGGCATGAAGGCTTCAGCAATGTGGCCGGCATGGAGCTGGAGATTGAAGAAGATAATCTGGATGATATCCCTGATGAACTGATCAAAGGGGAAGAGGAGCTTTCGCTGGAAGACCTGATCCAGGAACTGGAAGCTACTACCAGAACGATGGACGACAATAAAGAACCATAAACACAAAGGAAGAGTTTTGAGATACAAAAACAGTATTTCAAAACTCTTCTTTTTGTAAAGTTAATGCGAATTTAACATTTTTGTAACGGACAGGTGACGGAAGTTGGGAAGTATGATATAATCAAAGTATCTATCGTATGGAGGTTACTGTGAACGGAGTGAACAGTAACGTATGGAGCAGGAAAACTGTTCGGCAAAATAAGAATATTTTTTTCAGGGGAGTTATGACGAAAGAATGAAGAGAGTAATCACATATGGCACTTTTGATCTTTTTCATAAAGGCCACTACAATATTATCAAAAGAGCAAAAGCACTTGGTGATTATCTGATCGTAGGTGTCACAAGTGAGAGCTTTGACATTGAGCGGGGCAAACTCAATGTGCGGGACAGCCTCATTAAGAGAATCGAGAATGTGCGGAGGACCGGGCTGGCAGATGAGATCATCATTGAGGAATATCAGGGACAGAAGGTCAATGACATCATTAAGTATGATATTGATGTCCTGGTGGTAGGATCTGACTGGAGAGGGAAATTCGATTACCTTAAGAACTACTGTGATGTAGTTTATCTGGAAAGAACCAAGAATATTTCCAGTACAAAGCTTCGCAGTGAAGGTGTTATCTTTAATATGGGAATCGTGACGGATGACATCCGGGATAATGATTTTGTGGAGGAATCCAAATATGTCAGCGGAGTTCATGTGGAACGTGTATTCAGCGAGGATCACGAGACTGCACAGAGATTCTGTGATAAATATGAGTTAGGTTCCTGCTGGAGCAGCTATGATGAATTTCTGGCAGATGTAGATATTGTTTATATCAAGACATCGCTGAACCGGAGAGCAGAATATATTGAGCGAGCGCTGAAAAAAGGAAAATATGTGATCAGTGATTCGCCCATGACGCTTTCCTCAGAGAAACTGCGTCACCTGTTTCAGGTGGCAAGGGAGAACAATGTGGTTCTCATTGAACGGACCACACTAGTCTACCTGCGGGCGTTTAATCAGCTGGTATGGCTGGTACACAGTAACCTGGTGGGAGATCTGGTAAGTGTCAAATGTGCAATCTCCCAGGATGATTTCGAGGGCGGCAGGACTTTTAATGAGACGGTCTGCACAGCTATCTGCGCAGTACTGAAACTGCTGGGAAAAAAATGCCAGGATATCAACACCAATGCGGTCCGCAATCAGGAAGGCCGTTTTGTATATGATATGATTTCCATGAAATACGCCGGTGCACTGGCGACTATTGAGATCGGAACAACGGTTGACATTGAGAATGAACTTGTGATCATCGGAAGCAACGGCAGGGTAACTATCCCTAATGACTGGTGGAATACCGGATACTTTGAAGCCAATATTTCAGGAAAAGAATTTCTGAAAAGGTACAGCTTTAACTTCGAGGGAAATGGTTTCCGCTATCTGCTGCAGGAGCTGATGATTATGATCAGAGACAAACGGACAGAATGTACCCGGCTTTTCTATGATGAGTCGGTAAGAATAATAGAAATTTTGGAAACAATCAACAGAAAGGACAATTCATGACGGAGAAACAGAAATACCTCCTGAAGCTTTTCAGGGAGGTTGATGAAATCTGCAGAGAACATAACCTCAGATACGTGCTGGCAGGAGGCTCCCTGATCGGAGCTCTCAGACATGAGGGATTTGTTCCCTGGGATGATGATGTAGACCTTTATATGCCACGTCCGGACTGGGAGAAATTCATAGAGATATGCAAAACAGAACTCCCGCCTGACAGAGAGATACAGTGTTCGGAGGTGGACAGAAATTATACAAATTCATTTCCGCGCTACGCATCCACCAATACCTGTGCCATCCATAAGAGCCAGATTATCGGGAAGGACTGCGGCGGAGAAATCATAGACATTCTTACACTGGATCCTGTTCCGGCTGATGACAAAGAATACGAGAAATATAGAACACACATGATGATCTACTCAGATCTTATCAATATTTCTGTAGGCTACAGTGACCGCTGGGAGATACCTGCATCCATGTATCTGAAGTATCTTCTTTCTTATATTTTTCTTGGCAAAAAAAGGACATTGGCAAAGCTTGAAAAGATCATGTTCTCCTATAAAGAAGAGGAATGTGACCGTTATGCCATGCGCTGGGGCGGCTGCCCATTTCTTTTTGATAAGGATATGATGTTCCCTGTAAAGGATGGCATCTTTGAGGGAAAAAAGGCAATGATCCCAAATAAGTGCAGTGACTATCTGATCTGGCATTATGGAGACGAGTGGTCATATATGCCTCCTCATGATAAGAGGGAGGGTCATGTAGCAGTGTGTGTAGATGATCTTCCTTATCAGGAGCTACGTGAAGAATACATGCCGAAGATCAATAAGGAAAGATTGCGCTGGGACAGTGTGTTCCGAAAGTTCTACAATATGCGCATTGCGAAAAAAAGCCATAAGGTCCGCCAGGATGGGCTTGCAATGAAAGCCCGCGCTGTTGCACTGGACCTGCAGAGAGCGATCGATGAATCAGGACTTAAGATCAGTGAGCTGGTGGAAAGCAGATCTTTCCGTAAACTGAGTGCACTTTTTGGCTCTTATTATAAGAATCAGCTCAGTGCTGACTTTATCGGAAGGGAAGACTATACCAATATTTATGCCTTTTATCATCCAACACTTGTGGAGATACCTGACGATGTATTCTATGCAGCAATACTGACTCTGTTTTATACAGAACGTGTATCAAAGGCATATAGAATGCTGCAGATCCGTAAGCAATGGGATCATCTGAGCTCTGATATGGAGAAACTGAAGGAAGATATTGAGCTTTTCCGGAAAGCAGCGGATCACTATGAGTTTCACAGGATGAAGGAAGCAGAGCAGATCATCAGCGACCTTTTGCAGAAATATCCGGGACATCCGGGATTTATGAAATTTAAGTGCAGGTTTCTGATGGAGGATGCGGGAGAGAACCGGATCGAAGCAGAACGTTTTCTTGATAAGGCTCTTAAGATGTTTCCTGAGGATGGTTATTTCCTGAAATATAAGGCAGATATCCTCTGGATGGATGGCGAGATGCAGAAAGCGGCAGAGCTTTATCTTCAGGTAAAGAATAAGACAACTAACGGAATTGTATGGATGGAGATGGACAGATTCTTCAGAGGATACAAATCTGAAATCCTGAAAAGCTGTGAAGAGCTTATTGCAAACCACAACAAGAAGGAGGCTCTCGCATTGATGGAGCTGTGGAGTCGTCTGATACCTGAGGATGATGATATCCAGGGAGCATTATATCTGGCAAAAACAGTGTGTGCACGTACGCAGAGCGAGATAGAGAAAGAAATCGGTGAAATCCGGGCTGTGATCGGCACACAGATGATCACGCCAGTCAGTGTGGAGAAAAATCCGGGAAAAAGCAGAAAACAGATAAAATCAGATAGAACATCAGATGAAACATCGGCTGATGATGTGAATAAAAAAGTATCAGATTCGTCAGCAGAAACTGAAGAAGTTAAAGCGCCGGCGGATATACAGGTTAAAGTTTCAGAAGAACATAAGATGTACAGGAAAGCTCTTACAAGAGCATGGAAGCGGCTGGGGTATTCCGATGAGCTTGCAGAACTGCGCACCCAGATCATCTGTACAGGTGAGGAGAGCGAACTGGAGTGGCTTGCAGAACAGGTACGAAACCGTCAGTTTCGCAGAGAAGAGAAAGCCTGCGCTTATAAGCTGGTGGGTGATGTCAGGATGAAACAGGGACAGACCAGGGAGGCTTTTGCAAATTATAAGAAAGCACTGGAATATGAGATGCCTTCTTATGTGAGAACAGAGCTGTACCGTATTTTTATCAATGATCTGAACGATGGCAGCAGACAGGCGAAAAGCTTTGGAAAGAAGACGGATATTACAGTTGTGCTTGATAAATGGCTTGATAAATATGAAAGTATTGAAGATATTAAGAAGATCGTGCAGACTGTAACTGTTAAGTGACATCAATAGAAATGGAGTAAAGAGTTGAACAAAAAACAAAAGGTGATTTTATCATTATTACAGGAAATCGATGAAATATGCCGCCGGAATAAAATAGAATATTACCTCTCTCCACGACTGACACTCTGCGCAGTGGAAGGGCATCCTTTCCCACAGAATCCCATGTTTGGAGTTGTGCTGATGAAAACAGCGGATATGGAACGGTTCCGTCTGGCTGTGGATGAAGATCCAAGGGAAAAGAGAGCACTGGAATCCATGAAGAGCCACAAATGGTTCTCAGGATTTTATCTGAGATACACCAATACAGATACTCTGTGCCTGAATCTGGACAACACCAGAGACTACGCATTCCCGGGAATAGGAGTCAATATTTTTCCGCTCAGAACGCCGGCAGCTTCTGTAAAAGCAGAACGCAGATTATCCAGAGATGAGAATGCATGGACAGAGCTCTGTCATATTAACTATGCAGATAGAAATTTCAGGAGCAGGGTGAACCGTACAATTATGCGGCTGCAGTGCATGATAACCGGGCGCCAGGGACAGGCTGCACATTTGTATGACAGGCTTGTCAGATCCTGCCAGCAGCCCGGAGCAAATAAATATATCCTCAAAAGAAGAAAACAGACTACCGTTTTCCCTGCAGAAATTTTTGCGGAGAGTAAACGTGTCACTCTGGAAGGTGCAGAACTCCAGGTTCCGGCAAAAACCGCAGAGTATCTTACCATAAGCTATGGAAAGAATTATAAAGATGCAAAGGAACCCCGCTATGTGACACCCATTGCGCTGGCAGTCAGTGCGAGGGTAAGCTATACACAGTTCTGGAAAGAATCCGGAAACTTTGAGAAATACTGTAAAGAGCGAATGAAAAATGCTCGCAAACTTGCCAGAAGCAGGCGGCACAAAGACTATTTCAATGAATGCTGGGATTATGTAGAGTTCTGTGGGGAGCGCCTGAATCTGAGTGTTTCCTATGAGAAGCAGAAAGACTACATTAAGAACTTGTATAAGAATGAAGATTATATGACACTTGAGAGGGTATTTCGTCCCTATTTCAAGATGATGCAGAAGAGTCTGCAGAAGAATGAACTCTTTGCAGAGGACGAAGAGATTTTTGACATCTATGTAGACGTACTGGAGAAAACAGGAAAGACAGTACAGAGAAGTAAGATCGGCACGCTGATCTGACGGGAGGGAACATGAAACTTTCAGATTATATTGTTACGTTTTTGCAGAAAAAAGGAATCCGCCATTTCTTCGGCTATCAGGGAACCATGATTGCACATCTGGTAGATTCCATTGAAAGAAATCCGGAGACAGAGAATCATTCCAGTTACAATGAACAGGGGGCAGCTTTCGCAGCCTGCGGATACGCACAGGCGAAGGAAGAATGTGCCTGCGCCTATGCTACCAGCGGACCGGGAGCCATCAACCTTCTGAGTGGTGTGGCAGATGCATATTACGACTCTCTGCCGGTGATCTTTCTGACAGGGCAGCTGAACACGTATGAGTACTCCGGGATTAAAGGACTGCGTCAGCAGGGATTTCAGGAGACAGACATCGTGGCAATGGCGAAACCGATCACGAAATATGCTGTTCAGATACGAAACCCTGAGGACATTGTGGAGGAATTAAATAAAGCATACCATATTGCAACCACAGGACGCAGAGGACCGGTGCTCATCGATCTTCCCATGAATATCCAGAGAAGTGAAGTGGAGAATCCGGTCTATGACATGACTTTTGAGGACAAACATACAGATGCAGCTGCAGCACAGCAGGCGGCAGATACGATTCTGGAAGCACTGGAACAGGCAAAACGTCCGGTGATCATGTTGGGCCATGGCGTGGATAGCAGCTTCAGCCAGCAGAAACTGATCCGCTTTGCACAGAAGAGACAGATTCCGATCATCACCAGCGTTCTGGCGAAATCAGTTCTGGGATACGACCATCCGCTGAATTTCGGGTGCATCGGCGGTGCCTATGGACACCGTTATGCAAATATGATCGCCAATGCAAAAAGCGATCTGCTTCTCTGTTTTGGCATTTCTCTGTGTACCAGACAGATCGGAACCAAAGTACATGAATTTGCCAGAGGTGCAAAGATCATACGTATAGATATTGATCCATACAATCTTCAGAGAGATATCCATGAGAATGGTGAGAATGAGGTAAAGCTTCAGGCAGAGACAGGAGCAGTGATTGATTGTCTTGCAAAAGTGGATGATCCTGATATAGAGGGTGTAAGTGACTGGTTGAATGTCTGCACAGAGATTAAAGAAAATCTTCAGGCAGTTGATGATGCCACACCAGAAAGATATCCGAACCGTATGATCGCAGACCTCAGTGATATGCTGGAGGATACCTCCGCGATCGCAGTGGATGTAGGACAGCATATGGTATGGAGTTACCAGTCATTCAAGAATCATGAAGGACAGAAACTTCTCTTCTCCGGCGGACATGGAGCTATGGGCTACGGGCTTCCGGCAGCTATCGGAGCGTATTATGCAACCGGAAAACCGACCGCCTGCATCTGCGGAGACGGTGCACTCCAGATGAATATCCAGGAACTGGAGTGGGTGAAGAGAGAGAATCTTCCTGTTAAGATTATGGTTATGAATAATGAAGCACTTGGCATGATCCGTCACCTGCAGAGAGATTATTTTGACTGTCTATTCGCAGGAACCACAGACGGCTGCGGTTTTGCTTCCTGTAATTTCGCAGAGGTGGCAAAGGCTTACGGCATTCCCGCACTGAGAATGCTCTGCGATGCAGTCAGAGAAGAAGCACCGGAATTTCTGGAAGGGGAAGGCCCGAAACTTCTGGAAGTTATGCTGGAGCATGGAACTTTTGCATATCCCAAGACCTGTCTGGGTGAACCGATCCATAATCAGCAGCCATATGCACCGAAGGAAGTTTATGACAGACTGATGGAATTGTAGGAGTGAAGAATATATTTCGGTAATGTGGAATATATAATATAGAAGGAATTTTTTTGCAGGCAGTCCGTTTTATGGAAGTGGGGAGACTCCCGCATGACAGAGAACAGATCTGTCTGTATTATAGATGAATAAAAAGAGGGAATATAAAATGAGCAAGGTAACAGTGATCACAGGCGGCACCTCCGGAATCGGACGCGGTATTGTGGAGAAGATACTGGCAAACTCAGCAGAAGATGATCTGATCTTTGCCACTTACGCCCACAATGCATATAAAGCCAATGAATTCTGGGACAACCTAAAACCGGAAGACCAGGAGAAACTTATTATTCTGAAAGCGGACATGTCTTTCTATGACGATATGATGAATTTCGTCGGAGAAGTAAAAGAGAAAGCAGGACACGTAGACTGGCTGATCAGCAATGCGGGAATCAGCACTTACGATAAATTTCAGGATTACACTTTCGAGGAATGGAATAAGATCGTAAATACCAACCTGTCTGTACCTGTATTTATGGTCAAAGAATTTATGCCTGTTATGACAGAGGGCGGAAGAGTACTCTTCATGGGTTCCTATGCAGGGCAGCAGGCATACTCCTCCTCTCTGGTATACGGCGTGACCAAGGCTGCCATCCACTTCCTTACCAAATCGCTGGTAAAGGAATTTGAGCCAAAAGGCATCACAGTCAATGCCATTGCCCCCGGTTTCATCCAGACGCCCTGGCATGAGAACCGCACATCAGAAAGCTACGAACGCATCAACCGCAAGATCGCACTGCACAGATTCGGTGAGATCAAAGACGTGGCAGATATGGCGTACAGTATACTTACCAATAACTACATGAATGGAAGTATTGTGGACATCCATGGCGGGTATGATTATTTCTGATAAAGTTCAACAGAAGAAATACCATACGGTGTCGGATAGCTGCGTTTCCTGTAAAAAATATGCGATGAAATATAAGCATAAATAATAAGAAAAGACTTGACTTAGGCATGTCATATGTGATAAACTTGACAAGCGACATGGAAGTTAGGTCTTTTTTTTATGCCCGAAAAGATGACGGATACATCGTCCGGCATGAGGAAAATGACCATGCAAATGAAAACACTGGAGGTGGAAGTTGTGCGCGTTAAGATTACATTAGCATGTACCGAGTGCAAGCAGCGTAACTACAATATGACTAAGGAGAAAAAGAACCATCCTGAGAGAATGGAAACTCAGAAATATTGTAAGTTCTGCCGCAAACACACTCTGCATAAGGAAACAAAGTAATCCAAGGTAACTGGACGAAACAGTTACTCACAGAGAATTGTGAGGTCAGGCTATGCAAGGAAATGAAAAATCTGCTGGCAAGAGCCAGAAGAAGAGTTGGTTTCAGGGACTTCAGTCAGAATTCAGGAAGATTGTCTGGACAGACCGCAATGAACTGATTAAGCAGACTATCGTGGTAGTTTGCGTGTCGATCGTGCTTTGCGTACTGATCAGCGTCATGGATTCATTTATTCTCGAAGGCATTAATCTTTTAATGAAATAAGGATAAGGTGATTGTATGTCAGAAGCGAAATGGTATGTTGTTCATACTTATTCCGGGTATGAGAACAAAGTAAAAGTCGATATTGAAAAAACCATCGAAAACAGACACCTGGAAGACCAGATCCTTGAAGTTCGTGTTCCGCTGCAGGAAGTGGCTGAGCTGAAAAACGGGGCTCTGAAACAGGTTCAGAAGAAAATGTTTCCTGGCTATGTACTTCTCAACATGGTTATGAATGACGATACATGGTATGTTGTCCGTAACACCAGAGGTGTGACAGGCTTCGTTGGACCAGGGTCCAAGCCGGTACCGTTGACCGAGGAAGAGATGCTTCCTCTTGGTATCAAGAAAGAGGAAATTCAGGTCGATTTCGCAGAGGGTGATACAGTTGTTGTCACAGGCGGTGCCTGGAAAGATACCGTTGGTGTTATCACTGCCCTTAATGTGCAGAAACAGACAGCAACGATCAATGTTGAACTTTTCGGCCGCGAAACGCCGGTAGAAATTAGTTTCGCAGAAATCAAACAGATGTAACAAGCAAAGGTAACAATATCGTGGGAGGGACCATAAACCCCCGCCAATACCACATAGGAGGTGCCGAAAAATGGCAAAGAAAGTAACAGGATATATCAAATTACAGATTCCGGCTGGTAAAGCAACTCCAGCACCACCTGTAGGTCCAGCTCTTGGACAGCACGGTGTAAATATCGTTCAGTTCACAAAAGAGTTCAATGCAAGAACAGCAGATCAGGGAGACTTAATCATTCCTGTAGTTATCACTGTTTATGCAGACAGAAGTTTCAGCTTCATAACCAAAACTCCGCCGGCTGCAGTTCTTCTTAAGAAAGCTGCTAAGATTAAATCAGGTTCCGGCGTACCGAACAAGACAAAAGTTGCTAAGGTTACTAAAGCTCAGGTTCAGGAAATCGCTGAACTTAAGATGAAAGACTTAAATGCAGCATCCCTCGAAGCAGCTATGAGCATGATCGCTGGTACTGCAAGAAGTATGGGAATCGAAGTAGTTGATTAATTTTAATATTAAATAGTAAGTGGGAGGGCGTTCCCCGCAAATACCACAGGAGGTTATAGAAATGAAACGAGGAAAGAAATACGTGGAAGCTGCTAAAGCAGTAGACCGCGCTACATTATATGATACCGCAGAAGCTATCAGCTTAGTTAAAAAAGCTGCAGTTGCTAAATTTGACGAAACTATCGAAGTTCATATCCGTACAGGCTGCGATGGACGTCATGCAGACCAGCAGATCCGTGGTGCAGTTGTTCTGCCTCATGGTACTGGTAAGAAGGTTCGTGTTTTAGTATTCGCTAAAGATGCTAAAGCTGAAGAAGCAAAAGCAGCAGGTGCTGAATTCGTTGGAGCTGAGGACCTGATTCCGAAGATCCAGAACGAAGGATGGTTAGACTTTGACGTTGTTGTTGCAACTCCAGATATGATGGGTGTTGTAGGTCGTCTTGGTCGTGTACTTGGACCGAAAGGTTTAATGCCTAACCCGAAGGCTGGTACAGTAACAATGGACGTTACTAAAGCAGTTCACGATATCAAAGCTGGTAAGATTGAGTACCGTCTTGATAAAACCAACATTATTCATGTTCCGGTTGGTAAAGCATCCTTTACAGAAGAACAGTTAAGCGACAACTTCCAGACGCTGATCGATGCTATCGTTAAGGCTAGACCTAGCACACTGAAGGGTCAGTATTTAAAGAGCGTTGTTATTGCTCCTACTATGGGACCTGGTGTGAAGATCAATCCTATAAAGTTAGCACAATAAATGTATTTTGGGAAATCCCCTCGGAGTTTAAGACTCTGGGGGGATTTTTTTGGTGAAGGGGACGCGCGGGGAAATGTTTGTGTCCGGACACGGCTTCGGTGTCTGTAACTCTAAGCTTTCGGGAATTTGCTAAAAGCATGGCAGAAAAATTCAAACTCGCCTTTTGGGCTCAGACAGTGAATTTTTCTGCCATAACGCAAATTTCCGAGAGCTAAGAGTTACGACGACGCCTGCAGATATGTCCGGACACAAACATTTCCCCGCGCTGCGCATCACAAAGGGCATGAAGGGGGAGGGCTCGGCGCAGCTTTGGCTGCGCCATCGTGAGTTTGTTGGGGCGGGTATGGGGGAGATAATGTGGATGGGATAGAGGGGAATAGGTGTGGATGGGGGAAGAGATGTAGTAATATGGGGTTACAGGGGGTGGGGGTGGTGTGGTATAGTTATACAAGTATTAAGTTTGCGAAGCAAACGATACTCCTTGGGCTTTGCATAAGGAGGTTCATATTTCCTGCATCGCGAAGCGTGTTGCTGGGAATGGAGCGAACAGTAATATTTGGAATGTTGGGAGGGGAGTGTGTTGGTAGTGAGAGACAGGAAGCGGAGTCGGAAGAGGAGATCTGGGAGTGGCCGGAGTCGCAGGGGGACGAATCTGGGGAGGATTGTGCTTTGCGTGTTTGTGGAGGTTATTGTGATCTGTGCCATGGTGATTATGGTTGGCTGGGATAAGGGTGTGAAGGAGTGGTTTGCGCAGTTTGAACAGCCGGTTTTGAGGGAGGTGGATATTACCGGGATCAATAGTCCTGATGCTGTTTTGATGCAGGCGCGGGGTGGGAAGATCCTGGGGGAGATTAATGGGGAGGAGCGGATTTATCCGGCTTCTATGACGAAGATTATGACGGTGATCCTGGGGATTGAGGAGTTGGATGATCTGGAGGAGAAGATTACGCTGACGGATGATATGTTTGCGGGTTTGTATGAGGAAGGGGCTACTCAGGCCGGGTTTCAGCCGGGGGAGGAGGTTCGGGTTATGGATCTGCTTTATGGGGCTATGCTTCCTTCTGGTGCGGAGTGCTGTATTGCGTTGGCGGATACCATCAGTGGATCGGAGGCGGATTTTGCGGAGCTGATGAATAAGAAGGCGAAGAAGCTGGGGATGGTTGATACTCATTTCTGTGATTCTACGGGGCTGCATGATCCGGATCATTACAGTACGGTGAAGGATATTGCAGTGTTGATGAAATACTGTATTAAGAATGATACGTTCCGGGAGATTATTGAGACTGCCAGGCATTCTACGGGGATTACCAATGTCCACCCGGATGGCATTACTTACTACAGTACAATGTTTAAAAATCTGTCAGATTCCACGGTTACAGGTGGAAAAATACTTGGCGGTAAGACTGGGTATACCAGTGAGGCAGGACATTGTCTGGCAAGCTTTGCGGAGATTGAGGGCAGGGAATATATTTTTGTCACTGCAGGAGCACCTGGGAGTGAAGTGAATAATATTCCTCATATTCAGGATGCGGTGACCGTTTATAACCGGGTCGGTGCGGCCATTGAGGAAAAAATGAACGACAGTAAAGAATGAGGGGATTTTGCTGGACGGATTGGGAGGACGATGGTATAAGTTCATTTTTTGATACAAAAAGAACGGATACGGGCTATAAGGAGGTGAAAAATTGGTGACAGATAGAGAAATACTGGAAGCTGATGCTGGCAGAAGTCAGAGGTCTTGGGACTCGTATGGATGGAC
>ENA-OQDT01001328-OQDT01001328.1-human-gut-metagenome-genome-assembly--contig:-NODE-1328-length-14589-cov-5.169340_pt1 | contig 14589 bp, 7 predicted proteins | sample MGYA00242786_ERZ504617 | MGnify/ENA primary metagenome ERZ504617 (study PRJEB26092, sample SAMD00036337) | human gut metagenome | host: Homo sapiens | study: EMG produced TPA metagenomics assembly of...
AAAGCTCTTTTTATGCATGTCTTACACTATTTGCCGGAATGGCTTTCCCAATGCCTTTGTGGGCTTCGCAGTCAACTGCCATCGTGCAACAGCATGTCAAACAAATTACGGGTATCGTAAATGATGCAAGCGGAGCTCCTGTAATCGGTGCCAATGTAGTACAAGTGGGAAGCACCAACGGTACTATTACAGATGTGGATGGCAAATTCACATTAAATGTACCCGTAGGGGCTAAACTGAAAGTTTCGTATATCGGTTACAACGACCAACAAATTACCGTAGGCAACAGCAACAGTTACACCATTATCTTGAAAGAAGATACAGAATCTTTAGATGAAGTGGTAGTAGTAGGATACGGTACTCAAAAAAAAGTAAACCTGACAGGTTCTGTGGCAACCATCTCATCCGATAAGCTAGTCAACCGCACCAGTGCCAATGTCACCAACATGCTGGCAGGACAAATGCCAGGTGTCACCATTATCCAAAATACCGGCCAGCCGGGAGCTGATGCCGGAGTACTGCGTGTGCGTGGTCTAGGAACTATGGGAGATGCCAGTGCCATGGTTGTGGTGGATGGTGTAGAATCTACCATGAGCAGCGTGGACCCCAACGATATTGAAAACATCTCTATATTAAAAGATGCAGCCGCCTCAGCCATTTATGGAGTACGTGCTGCCAATGGCGTTATCCTTATCACAACCAAAAAGGGAACCAAAGGACGTACCATTGTATCATACGATGGATATGTAGGCTGGCAAAGTGCCTCACGTATGCCCAAATTTTTGGATTCTTACAATTATGCAGTGCTGATGAATGAAGCTTACACCAATGACGGTTTGAAAGGTCCGTATGACGAAACAGCCCTACAAAAGTTCAAAGACGGAAGTGATCCCGACTTTTATCCCAATTCCGACTGGCTGGGTACGCTATTAAGTGAAAACGGCCTGTTCAACAACCACCACTTGAGTATCAAAGGCGGTGGAGACAAAGTAACTTACTCGCTGGCATTCAACTATCATGATAAAGACGGATTGATAGTCAATACCAACTACAACAAGTTCAATGTACGTGCCAACATTGACGCTCAGATAAACAGTCGTCTGAAACTGACTACAAATATGGCGGTATACCGCAGTAATATGACTGCTCCGGCGGCAGGTATCAGCAACCTGATGCACTATGCTTTCCGTGAGACTCCGGTTACTCCCATCCAATTGAGCAACGGCAACTATGCTTTATTCAAAAACGAGCACAACTCCGTAGCCTATGCACGTGAAGGAGGAACCTACAAAGAGATAAACAGCAATTTCCAAGGTAACGTAGGAATGGAACTGGACATCATAGACGGACTGAAACTGAGAGGAGTCGCCGCCTCGACTTTCAACCTGACCGACAATCCCACCCACGTCAATACTATGACATTCTATCAGGCAGGTTCAGACACACCGGTAAAGAAAACCACTAACTCCATCACAGAATATGACATCAAAAGTATGGAACTGAACTTGCAAGCTTATCTGGACTATAATAAAACCTTCGGCAAACACACAATAGGAGCCTTATTAGGTTACTCACAAATTTATAAACAGACACGCTATCTGCAAGCTTACCGTAAGAACCTGCCCAACTCCAACTCACTGGACCAGATCAACGCCGGTGAAGTGACAGGACAGACAACATACGGTACAGAAATAGAATACGCCCTCCGCTCAGCTTTCGGACGCGTGAATTATTCATACGATGACCGCTATCTGCTAGAAGCCAACCTGCGTTATGACGGCACTTCACGCTTCCCCAAGAACAACCGCTTCGGCGCATTCCCCTCTTTCTCCATCGGATGGAGAATATCGGAAGAAGAGTTCTTCAAAGCCGATTGGGTGGATAATTTGAAACTACGTGCATCATGGGGATTGCTAGGTAATCAGGAAACCGTAAACTCGGACAACAGTTCTAACTATTATCCGTATCAGAACACCTATCTGTTCGGTTATGACTATAGTTTCGGCAACACTTTGACTCCGGGTATTTCCATTTCCAACCCGATGGCTAACCAAGATATTACGTGGGAGAAAACCGATCAATGGAACGTAGGTGTGGACGCCGCTTTTTGGGGCAATAAACTGACATTGGGCGCAGACTGGTTCCGCAAGGAAACACGGGACATATTACTGCAACTTCCAGTTCCCAACATGATGGGAGTCAGCGCTCCGATGCAAAATGCCGGTGTAGTGCGTAATACCGGTATCGAACTGCAACTGGGACATAACAACCGTATCAATGATTGGAGCTATTCTATCGGAGCCAATTTCAGCTATGTAACTACCAAAATCATGGATTTGAAAGGCGGTGACACACCGGGACAATCCGTAGGCGACCCACTGTGGGCATATTACGGCTACGTATGCGACGGCATCTTCCAAAACGAAGAAGAGATCAAGAATCATCCTACACAGAGCATGGGTACTCCGGTTCCGGGTGACTTAAAATACCGTGACCTGAACGGAGACAAAGTAGTAGACAGCAAAGACCGGCAAGTATTGGGTTCCTACTTCCCGAAAATCAACTTCGGTCTGAATCTTTCAGTTCAATATAAAGACTTCGACCTAAGTGCACTGCTGCAAGGTGCAGCTGATGTAAAGAGTGCTCCTGTAGCTGAAATCAGATATGCCTTCTACAATGGCGGTAAAGTAACGGAACAGCATCTGGACCGTTGGACTCCGGAAAACCCGAATGCCACTTATCCCCGATTATCCATGAGTGACTCCAAAAACCGCGTGACTTCCAGTTTCTGGATGCAGGACGCCTCTTATGCCAAGCTGAGAAACCTGCAAGTAGGTTACAGCCTGCCCAAACAGCTGATATCCAAATACGGAATCAGCCGTCTGAGAGTGTATTGCAGTATCGACAATCTCTTTATGATTTCCGGCTTCGACGGTGTAGACCCCGAAGCCATCAGCGGCAACTATTATCCATTGACCCGAAATTATTCCTTCGGTCTGAATGTAACATTCTAAACACTGACAACTATGAGACTAAAATATAACTTTATAGGATTAATATTGGCATGCGGCCTTGGTCTGAGCTCTTGCAATGACAGTTTTCTGGACAGAAATCCTAAAGACCAATTATCCGATGCATCTTTCTGGAAAAACGCAGAAGATGCCCAGAAATTTGCAACCGGAATTTATCTGTATCTGATAGAACCGGAAAACCATACTATCATGACAGACTGCTACACAGATAATGCTATTCCTGTACATGTCACAGCCGAACAGGGACAGTTGTCTGCTGGTACGGCAACTTCCAGCAACCCACATTTCCTACAATTATGGAAAAATGCCTATCAATGCATCCGCAGATGCCTGGTATTTTACGAACATATAGGCGATGTGCCGATGGATGAAAAAGAAAAAGCGCAACTGACAGCTGAAGTACAGTTTCTCGAAGCTTTCTCATACGCTAACATATTAAAATATATGGGTGGCGCCTCCCTGCTGGATCATCCGTTGGAACTGAACGAGAAACTTCCTTCACGCAGTTCTGAAGAGGAGACTTATAATCATATAGTAGGATTATTGGATAAAGCAGCAGCCAGCTTGCCCGATATCCGCAGCAACAGTGACCACGGAAAACCGAGTGCCGGAGCCTGCTACGCACTGAAAGCCAGAGTTGCTTTCTACGCACACAAATATGATGTGGCGGAAGCCGCCGCACGCAAAGTAATGGGCATGAATGTGTATGGACTGTATGATAACTATGGTGACTTGTTCCAACCTGTAGCAGAGTTATGTAATGAAATCATCTTTGATCGCGAATATCTGGAAAACCCGAAAAACTCTAATGAAGGCAGTTATATAGGACAGTTCTTCGCTCCCGTCATGATGGGAGGATGGGAAGCTTTATCACCTACTCAAGACTTGATAGACTCCTATCCATGCAAAGATGGCAAATCAATCAAAGAATCTCCTTTCTATAATCCAGAAGACCCGTTTGCCAACCGTGACCCCCGTCTAGGCTTCTCTGTACTGTGGAACGGGTCACAAATAGCAGGAAAGACTTTCAACCTGAACAATATGGGAGATGGCAGCCATACCCGTACAGGATATAGCATGAAAAAGTATATCAATCCGGACAATGACGGTATCAATAATTATGACTGGACCAACTTTATCTATATCCGCTATGCAGAAGTGCTGCTGACCTTCGCCGAGGCTCGTAACGAAAATCTGTCTGCTCCGGATACGGAAGTATATGATGCGGTCAATCAAATCCGTCAGCGTCCCAGCGTAAATCTTCCTCCTCTGCCTTCCGGCTTGTCCAAAGATCAAATGCGCGAAGCTATCCGTTTGGAACGTCGTTTGGAATTTGCTTTCGAGGGAATGCACCTGTTTGATACCCGTAGCTATAAAACAACTGAAAAGGATGTTACTAAACCAGTATACGGGGTAAATGCAAAAGGAGAAAGCATTTTTATTGAAACCCGCAAGTTCAATGCCAACCGTGACTATCTGTGGGCTATCCCCTTGGAAGAGGTAGACCTGGCTCAGGGTGCACTGAAACAGAATCCGGGTTGGGATTAACCCGGTCATTTATTTGGAGGGACAGACTCATAAAGCTGTCCTTCCAACTCTTTCTACACATCTCTTTTCATTGAAAGCAAAAGTAATTACCTTTCCTCTCGAAAAAAGATAAAGCACTTTCAAGGAATATATGGTTTTCCCACCACCAATTTATCTCCGGAAAAATCGACTTCAAACAAGCGAGGAGTACGAATATAACGTCCGTTTACATCCTTATGACTATGTACAGACATCAACCATTTACCGTCCAAGGTCTGAAACAACATCCCATGACCGAAATTGGGAGGAGTTATCGGGTCTTTCTCCTGTATCCATGGTCCATCCAAGGTTCCGCTTTCAGAATAAGCCACTCCCTGAGTGTACACATTATAAATCCAACTAGTCCAAATCATACCGAGTCTACCTGTTCCTGTACGGAACAGATACGGACCGTCAGTGACTTTATTCGGTTTGTCCTTGCCATCCGCATCTTTTTCACGGCTCCACGGCGATTCGCTGGCACGGAACAGCAATTTCCCTTCGCCTATGGTTCCACTTAAGTCAGGCTTCAGTTCTATTTTCTCTATCGTACCATCCAAGGCTTGCAACCATTCATAACAATATACCATATAAGGCTTTCCGTCCTTATCCACCCAGAAAGTCCCATCCAAGGTTGGTTTATCAGCAGGCAGGTAAGTGGAATCCTTCATCGGAACGTAAGGTCCGTCCGGGTTATCGCTCACCAAAACATGACTGGCACGGCGCTCTATTACATTCTCTTGTACCGTATCAATCTTCACCTCCTGATTGGTGAAAGTGGCAAAATAATAATACTTGCCCTTATACGGATGTAACTCGGCAGCCCAAATCATTGGTTTCGGTCCCATCCACGAACCGGAATCAGTCTTTGCCACATGGAACGGTCCTTCCCAAAGTTTCAAATCCTTGCTTTTCCAAAGCATACCGCCGGTTCCGGTCATATAATACATAGCCGTCTTCCTGTCTGCCAAAAATGCAAGGGTCACTCAGTACAATAGAATCCAAAGGCACTTCCTTCCGTCTTTCCTGCTGACATCCTTGGCAAGCAGACACCAGCCACGAAAAAGAAACACCTAACAACAAAAACAATCCAATCTTTTTTCATGCATATTCTATTTTTAAAGTTTCACAAATTCGACATTACAAATATACGAACCTAGAAAGGTAATGAAAACAGAAAGGCACATTTCCTCACGAAATATGCCTTCAATTCTAACTTAACCTAACCTAAAATTCTATTATCACATCACAGTATGTTAACCTTCTTCCTAAAAACCTATCTTTAATACCTATTATCTCTTTTTACCGATAGCAAAGATAAAAAATCTGATTGACAACCATAGAGGTAAAATCGAGCAAGATGGATGCAATAATCAGTCAAGAACAGACTATTGCACTATTTTCCATCCTTCAGACTATTTTCAACAGGGATTACTGAAAGAAATCCAGTGTCCAGTTGTCCATCCACTCCACGTATGGAATTCCTTCCTTGAATTGAACAGGTAACCAAATGTAACGGGCATCACTGGGATGCTCCGGACGCCAGATATCCGCCATAAATATAAAAGCATCTTTCTTCCCCTCCACTTTCAGAATATAAGTGCTCTGTCCGCCAAACGTAAGTTCCGACTTAGGTCCCACACAAGGGTTGGGATGCTGAGACCACGGTCCGAAGATGGAAGAAGACGAGAACATACGAGCCTCATTGGGAGCCCAACCGGTACAACCGGAAGTGATCATCCAGTAGGTTCCGTCTTTTTTGAAGATAGCAGGTGCCTCATTGTGTCCTGCCGGAGCCACACGCACATAATTCCCTGTGTGTGAAAGATAGTCATCGCTCAATTCCGCTATTTGGAGTGTGAGGTTTTCTTCGGAAGAGTAAATATGGTAGGCTTTACCATCCTCATCTACATAAAGAGTCATATCGCGAGACATCTGTCCGCCATCCAAATCACGCTTTACTATCAAGCCTTTATTCACAGCATCCGTCCATTCGGGAGTCCACCATTTTTCATAATTCTTGGCATTCAGAGTATCCAGCACTGCAACAGCCTGTCCGTCCATATCAACAGGCAGCTTACCAGCATTGACACGTCCCGAACGGATGAAACGGTAAGGACCGGCAGGAGTATCACTGACTGCTACCCCGGTACGGGCGGCTGCATAACCTTTTCCTTTCAATTCCAGATGGAACCACATCACAAACTTCCCTGTTTTCGCATTATATATCACTTTAGGACGTTCCAATATACATCCACGCGCTATGTCGCTGCTGTCGTTATCAACAACAGAAAGCGCTACGCCTTCGTTCTTCCAGTCAGTAAGATTCCGAGAAGAATAGCACATTACTCCCACCATGGCACTGCTGGTAGTATCACATTTATTCTCACCGAACCAATAGTATGTTCCATCATGGTACATTACTCCGCCCCCATGGGCATTGATATGCTCTCCGTTGTTATCAGGCCATATCTCACCTGAACGAATGGGTTGCAACGGTTCATTGCTGCATCCGCAAAAGAAAATCAAAGCTGTGCACAACTCACACAAGCTGTTTCTCAGTTTACTCATCATGAATTATTTTATATAAAATGTTTCTTAATGTTTCTTATTCAGATGGAAGCAAAGCATCGTAAGACATCCCCCAATGTTCTGCCAGGCGTTCCGCTTCCTGGCGGGTAAGATGAATGATTGCCCCATGTTTGGGAGAAGTAAAGTTAGTAGTCCTCATCACTCCTTGGTTAAACTGTCCCAAAGGAGTGAAATGTACGAAGTCGGAAGTTTCACTGAATCCGAAATTATGAACCTTCTGCCCGTACACATCATACATCAACACCCATCTATCCTCACCAATGCGTTTCCACAAATTCGGAGCTTCGCACGCCGTGGGTTCAGGATCATACCAACGGGCATTATATTTGTAATCACTGTTTACCCTATCCGAAACAGCCTGCTTGATACCGGCGCCCCCATCGTGCGAAACGTAAAACATGTGATATTTATCTCCTATACGGGTAATATCCGCATCGATAGCAGAAATCTTCTCATCGGGATATTGAAAAAGAAGCTGAGGTAAAGTTTCCAATTTATCAAAGTCGTCATTGACATATACATAATAAAGTTTGTTCGCTTCATTCTTAAAGCGCATGGTGAAATACATCATCAACTTTCCTTTTTTATCATCATAGGTCACTTCAGGAGCCCAAGCGCAACCTACCTCACTGTAAGCAGCAGATAATTTGTCAAAGCGCAGATTAGTACGCTTCCAGTGAATCAGATCCCAAGATTTCATCAATACCAGCCCCCGGTTGTTACCCCATCCGTACTCTTTTCCATCGCGTTCCCATTCTGTATCACGATATCCGTCACGCTGCGCATAAATATGCAAATCGGTCATCGACAGATAGAATGCTCCATCCGGACCACGGAAGATATGCGGATCGCGGATACCTTTCTGTTCAGCTATCGTATCTCCGGCTATGACGGGCTTTCCTTCGTTCAAGGCGGTAAAAGTGTAGCCGTCGGGACTGATTGCCATATGAAGTCCATGGTCCTCGTCTTTGTGGAAGACCATCAGATAGGCGCTCATATCTTTCTCTCGCGGAACTGCATTCCGATAACGGAAGCGGCTGAAACCCGCACTTCCTTTTCCAGCGGAAAACAGACCAACACGCAAAGCATAAAAACCACCATAATTATTGTGATGCAAGAAAGAAACATCCATATCACCGGCAAGGACAGCCCATTCTTCCCCGTCTTTACTCACCTCGACGGACAGACGGTTACCGCAATTGTGCAGTCTGGCAAAGAAATGTTTCCCAATGCGATTGGGAAGTTCCGTCTTGTGCTCCGCATTCCGGTAAATATAGAATCTCTTTCCATCGGAAACGACTCCGGCATAAGCCTTTTCATTATAATACAGGATAAGCCCGGCCACATTTCCATTCCCTGTCCGGATTTCCACTTGTGTTTCGTAATTTTTGTCTTCAGCGGTGGTCAACAACACCCGTCCGTCGGCAGGAGTCCGACCTTTGGCCTTCATCCATAAGATATCCTCCTTGAAAGTCAGGGATTTGGAAGCATATTCTTTCCAAAAAGTCCACTGAAGTTCCAATTGAGGACCTTTGAAATCATCGGACAGTTCCAATCCATGTTTGATTTCCTGCTCCGGAGTGACAGGGGTAGCGGCAGATACGGTACGATACCAGCCGTCTTCCGTCCATTCTATCGGTTCAATCAAGGTGGAGCGTCCTAATGTATGATAGCCTTTGGCATATGCATGATAAACAATCCACCAGTTGCCGTTCACATCATCTATCAGTGTGCCGTGACCTTTAGACCACCAATTATCCGTTGCGCTATACGTATGCACAATGGGGTTGTAAGGTGAGTCCTCCCAAGGTCCGATCACACTTTTTGAACGGGCTGATACAACCATGTGGCTGGTTGCGGGTCCTGCGGTTCCTCCTTGAGCAGAAGTGAGATAATAGTAGCCATTATGTTCATTCAGTTTCGGGGACTCCAGACACATGCATTCCGTATCCCAATGATCAGGATATTTCCATCCGTCATATACTTTCTTCTTCTCCCCAACGGTAGCAAGTCCGTCTTCTGTTAATCGGATCACCTCCCCTTTATCCACATAAAGATAGCGATTTCCCTCCCTATCCACGACATGACCAGGGTCAATTCCTCCTACCTTCAAGTCTACGGGAAGACTCCACGGCCCACGAATATCTTTCGCCCACATCACCCAATTGGTTCCTGCGGCAGGATAATAAATATAATAAGTATCTTTGTATTTCAACAAATCAGGTGCCATGGCAGAGCCTTCATATTGAGGCATGACACGACATAACGGCTCCCAGTTCATTAAATCCTGCGAGTGCCAGATTAAGAATCCGGGAGCGTAATAGAAAGGAGAATGAGTCATGTAGTAATCCTTGCCGTCACGCATAATAGAAGGGTCAGGATAATCACCCGGAAGAATCACTTTAGGATAAGTCTGTGCATTCATCTGCAAAAATGACAAAAGCAATAAAAGAGATAATAAAAGTCGCATCATAGTATTTTATGGGGTTATTCATTACCTGTCATCGAGTTCCAACCCGATACAGCTGTTTTTTATTCTTCAAAAATACATATTCTGCTAATAAAAAAGGGGGTATAATTCGTGCAAAATAGGACAGAAATCAGCCAAAAGCCGCTTTTTATTCTTTCTAAAGAAATAAATCACGTCGGATTTACCAAACTAGAGGAAATAAAATAAGGGCACTCTCTTTAAGAGATATGCCCTTCATGCTCTTTCAATATTTTATATATCTATCTTCTTACTTATATCCGACAGAATCAATAACCCGGATTCTGTTTCAAATCTCCGTCTTTGTTCAATTGAATCTCGGTGAGAGGTATCGGAAGCAATGTATGGATATTGGCATCAAAACCTGTAATCACCTTATTGCTTGGTGCGGCAGGTTCCACATCCCCATTCAATTTGATACGTTCGGCCAACGTATTGGTCCGGACTAAAGTCATACGACGGTTCTCCTCACTAATCAATTCACGGGCACGTTCATCCAAAATGAAGTCAATGTCAATCTGATCAGCCGTTACTTTACCAGCACCCGGAGCCACCGCACGATAGTCTTTAAAGGCACGGTCGCGCAACACATTGATGTCATCAGCCGCCCCCTGTGTATTCCCCTGACGGAAACGAGCCTCTGCACGAAGCAAGTAAGTTTCTCCCAAACGCATCACAGGCCAGTCCTTCACTACAGCATAACCAAAATCATCGGTTTCATCATAAGCCCCCCATTTAGTGGGATGAGGATAAAATACGTTCAATGAATCTCCCTCGTGAGGATGACCTGGTCGCCCGTTTTTAATGTCACATTTCTTACACCTTTGTCTTTATCCACCAAGAACCCTTTAGCATCAATACCAACTTCTTTTGAAAAACCGGGCTTGTTATACCACATTACACGACGGATATTATAATTAGAATTACGGATATCACCTTTCTCATACAATCCGTATTTCACAAAATTGCTGATACGCAAACGGCCATTACCACGACCGCCTATGGAATCCGCATTCACCATACCATCCAGTTTATGGAAAGCAGGAACCCAGTTACGACGTTGTTGCGGATTATCAATTGTACCGCCATTCACATCACGGTTATACTCCATTTCGAAAGTCCAGATAGCCTCCATATTCCCCTGTGAACGACGCTGATTCCCCCAACGGAACATATCATGATAATAATCACCCGGCTCGGCCGCATATTTACCATATCTTGCTGAAATCAGTTCATATTTACCACCTGTTATAATAGGCGTCACCGCATCTTCCGCCTTTTTGAAATAGGAAGCATCACGCATACCCATCCGAAGATAGGCTTCTCCTGCCAACTGTCTTGCCATGTCCTGATTTATACGGCTTTCATTTTTGGCAGCTCCCACTACCGGAAGATTAGACATGGCATAAACCAAGTCAGAATCAATGACTCCATCCACCTCGGCAACCGCATTACGGGTATAATCTGTACGCGGAATACTAGTAGATTCTGTCACTAAAGGTACATCTCCCCATAATGTCACCAACATATTGTATGCATAAGCACGAAAAAACATGGCTTCGGCTGTTGCCGCCGCATCACCGCCTTCAGCTTGTGAAGCGATAATCTGATTCGCACTATTAATGAGCTCATATAATTTTTCCCAAAGGAAACTTACCCCTGCATTCTCTGCATTCAATTCCTGATATCTGTAAAAAGGAACCTCTACCCCCTGAGTGTCACCGGGAGCACCTACATCCGTACCTACCTGCCAGCATCCTACAAATCCCTGCTGACTGGACATTCCCCATATAGCAGCATATTGACGGTGCAGACCTACCAATTTCGCATTTACATCTGATACTTCCGGACCATAACTAGAGTACATTTTCTCATCCAGAAAACTATCGCTGCATGATGTAGTTCCAATAACAAATGCCGATGCAGCAAAAGTTGTTAATAATATATTTCTAAATTTCATAGTTCTTTGTTTTTTAGAATGTTAAATTAACTCCAAATACACAACTCTTAGTCATCGGGTAGTTACTGCTGTCATATACAGTTTCACCTCTTGTACTATCCCATGAACTATTACCACGAGCTACCTGACGAGCTTCAGGATCCCAACCTACCCAATCCGTGAAAGTAAACAGGTTACGTCCGCTCACATAAAGCTGCAAACCACCGATACCCATCTTCTGAATCATGCGCTGTGGGAAAGTATAACTTAATGTGATGTCTTTGATACGTGTATAACTGGCATCACAAGGGAAACCATATCCATGTTTGTTTGAGTTCTTACGCAATGAACGCCATTCGTTACTCTTGTTTTCCGGAGTCCAATAACCTATTTCAGTAGTGGTATTACGACGTCCCATTTCATCACCTGCCATACCGATCAATGAATTGTTCTTTTTCAATCCTTGTGTAGTCTGGATAAAGATACTCAATGTAAAATCCTTATAAGTGAACGTATTCGTCAGACCACCAATCCATTTCGGTGTTGTCTGCCCTTTGATGGTACGGTCATTGTCATCAATCTTGCCATCAGGTACTCCGTCAGGGCCACTGATATCCGCCAACTTCACATCACCAGCTTCTGCAATCGGGTCCCAATTCAAATGGTCGCCACGGGCTATCTCATCTTCCTGCCAGATTCCAACCATTGTATAATCATAAATCACGCCTATCGGATGTCCAAGGAACCAACGGTTACCCAAGTCGTTCTGTCCGTCTCCATAAAGGTCTTTTATCTCATTCTTATTCCATGAAAATACCAAATTGGAACTCCAGGTAAAATCGCCTGAAACAATATTACGGGAATTCAGTGTCAATTCCACACCTTTATTAGCTGTTTCACCCATATTGGAGTACACGGTATTGTAACCAGTTACTTTAGGTAAATTACGTTTCAGAAGCAAATCGTTGGTCTTTGAGAAATAGACATCAATATTACCTGTCAAACGGTTATTCCAAAGTCCGAAGTCCAGACCGACATTGAAACTCTTTGTGGTTTCCCAAGTCAGATCCGCATTCCCCATCAAATCATTGGGCCATAAACCTGCATTCGAAGCTCCGCCTAAAGCCAACATGCCTGAATCCATCTTCACACGTGACTGATATACTCCGATGGCCTCATTACCCGCTTTACCATAAGACGCACGCAGCTTTAATGTGTTCAACCAATTACTGGAAGATTCCATAAATGATTCACGGGCAATATTCCAACCTAAAGCGACAGAAGGGAATACACCGTATTTGTTATTATCACCGAAAACAGAAGAACCGTCCCGACGCACTGTAAATGTAAACAAGTAACGGCTGTCATAAGAATAATTAATTCGTCCCATTTGTGAAACAGTAGTATAAAGGTCGGTATATGAAGCTACGCTAGGTGTTTCCGCACTACCCATGTTATGCCACTGCTGGTCGTCATTAATAAATTTGCTGGCCATAGCTTGCGAACGTTGATATTTCTTACGTGAAGCGGCATACAAAGCTGTCAAATCCAAATGATGCTTTCCTAAATCACGATTATAAGCAAGGATATTCTCTATGGTATAACTTTGTGTTTCTTCATTCTTTATTTCAGCATAACCGGTCTTATTATTCACCGACTTACCTTCATAATTATTATAACGTTTGGGCATATATGCATAACCACCATTGAATTTATAGGTCAATCCTTTAAGAGGAGAAATCAACTTTCCGAAATCAATCTCGGCATAACCGTTTATATTGATATTCCACTGACGACGCTCGGGATTAGTAGTAGTCCACATCAACGGATTGGTAAACAAAGTTTCACTGTACATCGGATTAATGCAATAGCTGCCGTCTTCTTCATACATTTTTGCATAAGGAGACATAGCCTCAGCCATCAGAAAGTTAACACGTCCACCGTCACGGTTATGAGATACTATATAGGAATTAGTTCCCACCTTCATATAATCAGTCACATTCATATCAATATTCGTACGAATAGAGTAACGTTTGTAGTTGAACCCTTTCAACACACCTTTCTGACTCATATAGTCGGCAGAAACGTAATACTTCACATTATCCGCCCCACCGCCGATACTTACGTTATGGTCTTGGATGATACCAGTTTGCGATACAGCATCAATCCAATCATTCTCTATACCATTGGCCTGATTTTCCGCTTCGTATGCATTCTTCACATAATCATTGTACATGGTTTCTCCGGGGTTCTGTGACACATAATCTCTATAACGTTGAGTGATTTGCGCACCATCACAGAAATCTAGTTTATGAGAAAAATCCTCCACTCCAGAAATATCCGTTATAACGAATAGTCGGCTTGCCGGAAGTACCACGCTTAGTAGTAATCAAAATAACACCATTCGCACCGTTTGTACCATAAATGGCAGTGGCCGAAGCATCCTTCAAAATTTCCATGGATTCAATATCATTCGGATTGATATCATTCAATGTACCTCCCGACTTGCTGATAGGCACACCGTCCACAACAATATATGGCCCGGAATTAGCATTGATGGAATTCTGACCACGCACCAAAGCATCCGGTGCATCGCCCGGAATGGAAGATGTTTGTGTAATAGTAACACCTGCCGCCGCACCTTGAACAGCTTGTAATACATTCGTCACCGGAAGTTTTCCCAGACGCTCCTTCCCTACTGAAGTAACAGAACCGGTCACATCTGATTTCTTCTGCACACCATAACCGACTACCACCACTTCCTCCAACGTTTCTGTATCCTCTTGCAAAATAATGTTAAGTGATTTTCCCGGAATAACTTTCATCTCTTGATTCTTATATCCTATTTGAAGCAATCTTTGAGCGGGTAAAGGATCAGTGCGATCTGTTCTGGCTCGAAAATCTCAATCTTCGAGGCGGTTTCAAAAAGACAATTATGGATTATATCGCCGGAAAATATCCTGATCTTGTAC
>ENA-OQDT01001329-OQDT01001329.1-human-gut-metagenome-genome-assembly--contig:-NODE-1329-length-14577-cov-4.477855_pt1 | contig 14577 bp, 13 predicted proteins | sample MGYA00242786_ERZ504617 | MGnify/ENA primary metagenome ERZ504617 (study PRJEB26092, sample SAMD00036337) | human gut metagenome | host: Homo sapiens | study: EMG produced TPA metagenomics assembly of...
TCATGATGTGTTCCAGATTATTTGACGGAGTCAGCGACCTGATCATGGGAATCATTATCGATAGAACGAATTCCAAATATGGAAAAGCAAGAGTGTGGATATTGAGGCTGGTAATCCCGTATGCCATCGGTACGGTCTTATTGTTCGCAGTGCCGACAGGCTGGACACAGACTGCAAAGCTGATTTACATATTCTTCAGTTATAATCTTGCATTTACCATATTATTTACCGGAATCAACCTTCCGTATGCAACACTGACAGCCCTGATGACACAGAATCAGTACGAAAGATCCGTCCTCAGTATATTCCGTATGATCCTTGCAACATCAGGAACGTTATTCATTAAGACCTGTACATTACCGGTTGTAGAGTTCTTTGGAAATGATGCACATGCATGGACATATACATTTATCGTATTCGGTATTTTAGAGATTATTACATTTATGATCACGTTCCTTGGAACAAAAGAACGCGTTGGAAATGATCTGGAATCTAAGAAAGAAAATCTTCCGGTGAAAGATGGATTTAAAGCACTTGTAAAGAACAAATACTGGTTTATGGCGACATTGAACCTGATCCTGATCTTCATTGCACAAGGTGTGAATGGATCGGCAGAAGTATATTATACCAAGAATGTACTTGGTAACAGTAACCTGATCGGAACATTTTCTGTAGCACTTCAGGTAACACAAATCATCTGTATGTTATTTATCGCAATCTTTGTTAAAAAATATGGAAAGAGAAATGTTCTGATGGCAGGAGCAGCAATTATGATCATCGGCTATGGAATCATGGCTGTTGCAGGAACAAGCGTGCCGGTACTGATCATCGGATGCGCAGCAAGAGGAATCGGTAACGCAGGAATCTCTGCTTGTATGTTCGCGATGGTTACAGACACAATCGAATACGGAGAGTGGAAGACGGGTGTGCGTACAGAAGGTCTGATCAACAGTGCTGCAAGTTTCGGACAGAAATTAGGAAACGGACTCAGCACAGTCCTTCTGGGTGTGATCCTGAATATCGGAGGATATGTAGGATCTGCAAAAGTACAGACAAGTGGCGCACTGGCAGCAATCAAAGCAGGTTATATCTATGTGCCGATCATATTAACCGTGATCCAGATCGTAGTACTGTATTTCTACCATCTGGACAAAGAGTATGAAGGTATTCTGGCAGATCTGAATGGACGCAAAGCAACAAAATAGAATGCATATAACGACAGTTTGAAAGGGTATAAGTGATGGAAAAGTTAATTTATGGTACTGCATATTATGATGAATATATGCCGTATGATAGACTTGCAGAAGATGTAAAAATGATGAAAAAAGCAGGCATCAATACGGTCAGGATCGCAGAGTCGACCTGGAGTACCTGTGAACCGCAGGAAGGTGTCTTTGATTTCTCACATGTGGAACGTGTGCTGGATGCGATGGAAGAAGCCGGAATCCAGGTGATTGTCGGAACACCTACTTATGCAATTCCTACATGGATGGTAAAGGCACATCCGGATGTGATCGCAACAACAAAAGAAGGACAGGGGATATACGGAGCACGTCAGATTATGGATATTACACATCCGGTTTACCGTTTTTATGCGGAGCGTGTGATCCGGAAACTGATGGAAGTATCTGCACACAGAAAATGCGTCATCGGTTTTCAGGTAGATAATGAGACAAAATATTATGGAACAGCCGGTAAGAATGTACAGCTTGGTTTTGTAAAATATTTAAGAGAAAAATTCCACGATGATCTGGATGCGATGAACCATGAATTCGGATTGGATTACTGGAGCAACCGTATCAATGCATGGGAAGATTTTCCAGATGTAAGAGGTACGATCAACGGAAGCCTTGGAGCAGAATTTGAAAAATATCAGAGAAGTCTGGTGGATGAATTCCTTGGATGGCAGGCAGATATCGTATCCGAATATAAGAGACCGAAGCAGTTTGTTACACACAATTTTGATTTTGAATGGAGAGGATATTCGTATGGTGTACAGCCGGATGTCAATCACTTCAAGGCAGCAAAGAAACTTACAATGGCAGGTGTTGATATCTATCATCCAACACAGGATGATCTGACCGGTATCGAAATCGCATTTGGCGGAGATATGACAAGATGCCTGAAAAATGATAATTATCTAGTCCTTGAAACAGAGGCTCAGGGCTATCCAGGATGGACGCCATATAAAGGACAGTTAAGACTTCAGGCATACAGCCACCTGGCATCCGGGGCAAATGGTGTAATGTACTGGCACTGGCATTCGATCCATAATTCCTTTGAAACTTACTGGAAAGGAATTTTAAGTCATGATTTCAAGGAAAATGCGGTATATAAAGAAGCGCAGATAATAGGAAATGAATGGGCAGAATACAGTGATAAGCTTTGTGGCCTTTAAAAAAGAAAACAAAGTCGCAATCATGGTAAGTAATGAAGCATTAACAGCACTTAACTGGTTTGGAATCGAAGCAACGGCAGCAGGCAATGAAGGTATCCGTTATAACGATGTAGTTAGATGGGTCTATGATGCACTGTATAAAATGAATGTAGAGTGCGATTTCATCTGGCCGGAAAGTCAGAACATCGAAAATTATGATGTGATCGTTTTACCTGCACTTTATGCAGTAGAAGAAAAAGTGCTGAACCGTCTGAAAGAATATGTAAAACAGGGTGGCACACTGGTTTCAACCTTTAAAACTGGATTTGCCAATGAGAATATAAAAGTCTATGCAGATGATCAGCCTCATAACATGACAGGTGTATTTGGTATGCATTATCAGCAGTTTACATTCCCGAAAAAAGTTACTTTATCAGGAATGCAGGACAGACATCCGGAAGCAAAAACATTTATGGAATTACTGATCCCGGATACGGCAAATGTGCTTTCTTTTTATGAACATTATAATTGGAAAGAATACGCGGCAATTACTGAAAATCAGTACGGATATGGATATGCATATCATATCGGATGTATGTTTGAAGAAGCGGAATTACAGAAGTTGTTCAAAGCTATATTAGAAAAAGCAGGTGTATCCTGCGAAGAAAAAGCAACATTCCCATTGATTATAAGAAAAGGAAAGAACGTACAGGGAAAAGAGATTACATTCTATCTGAATTATTCGGAAAAAGAACTGGAACCGGTTATCGGTGAAGGTGAGAAGGTTCTGATCGGTCAGAGTAAGCTGGAGCCGTGGGGAGTCTGTGTGACGGAAAAATAAATATACAGCATTAGAAAAATAAAGATAAAAGGGCAGATATCTGTTTAATGATATCTGCCCTTTTGGCTATTTGTATACTTTCGTATATTCTCTTCAAATTAGATAGGAAGTTCAAGATAGATATCTTTTCCTTCTTTGATAGAGATGACTACTTTACCATGTTTGATTGTAGTAACAGCACCCTGAACGCTTGCAACAGGTGCAGCTTCAGCAGGAGCTTCTTCTTCAGAAGGGGCCTCTTCCGCTGCTAAATCGTCATCTGATTTGAATCCTTCTACGTTATCTGCTGTCAGTGGACAGAGAGAATCACTTGTTTTTGTTAATTTTGCTCCAAGAACCTGTCCAATCTTCAGACATCCGTCAAGATTTAAAAGACCTGAATCTACTAATTCATCGAAGATTGCAGGATCCTCTAAGTTTGCAGGTTCGATTGTAATTCCGCCTTCTGCTCTACAGCATAATACGGCAGGATCATTTGCATGTGCTTTCGCTGTTTCAGCTGTAATTGACATACCGAATACCTCCTAAATATTCATATTTATTTTCTATGAATAGTATAGACTTTTCTAATTAAATTTTCCAATTGCTTTTTTCGATAAAAGACAGATAGAATAGATAAGCTCTATAGCACAAAGAACAATCACCCGCTTTTTGAATTATATATAGAATTTGTCTATAAGAATATGAGAATAACCAATTGGAAATATAAAGGAAACAGGAATATAATAATATCAAACGATAATATTGTTAGTGGCAAGGATCAGCCACATTCCCTTCTCTTAAAGCCCTTTTCCTGAGGATGTCGATATCGGGACGACATTTCCAGGAAAAGGGCTTTGACGTTGTATAGAATGATAAGTTATAATGAATCGTATGTTCGAAAAAGTAAAATAAATGGGGAAGCAATAGAAAATGAAAAATACAGAAAAAAAAGATGAAGACCTTGTTAAGATCGTACAACCTCTGGTGGACTGGTACCGCGAGAATAAAAGAGATCTTCCGTGGCGCCATAACCCGGACGCATACCGGGTGTGGATATCTGAGATTATGCTGCAGCAGACAAGGGTGGAAGCTGTAAAAGGATATTACGACCGCTTTTTAAAAGCACTTCCGACAGTGAAGGATCTCGCAGAGGCAGAAGAAGATAAGCTTCTGAAGCTATGGGAAGGTCTGGGATATTATAACCGCGTGAGGAATATGCAGAAGGCGGCACAACAGATCATGGTTGATCATGAGGGGATATTTCCGGATACTTATGAAGAAATCCTGCAATTGAAAGGAATCGGCAATTATACAGCGGGGGCCATCAGTGCATTTGCCTACGGAATCCCGAAGCCGGCAGTGGATGGTAACGTACTCCGGGTGATTTCCAGAATCACCGGAAGCTATGAAGATATTATGAAGCAGAGTGTCCGTAAGAAGATTGAAAACGCACTGGAACAGGTCATACCATCTGATGCTGCCAGTGATTTCAATCAGGGACTGATCGAGTTGGGAGCAATCGTGTGTGTGCCGAACGGAGAACCGAAATGTGAGTTATGTCCGGTAAAAGAGTATTGTATTGCATGTACAGAGAATCTGACGGCAGAGATACCGGTAAAGAAAAAGGCGAAAGCCAGAAAGATCGAAGAAAGAACGATTCTGATATTCAAAGACGGTAAGCAGATTGCAATTCGGAAGCGCCCGGCGAAAGGTTTGCTTGCAGGACTATATGAATTTCCGAATGTGGAAGGTAAGCTTTCGATGGATGAAGTTACGGAATATAGCAAGACGATCGGTCTGATGCCGATCCGTGTGCAGGAACTTCCGGAAGCAAAGCATATCTTCAGTCATATCGAATGGCATATGACAGGATATGAGGTGATCGTAGATGAGCTGGAGAAGACGAATGAGGAAGGATTTCTGTTCATTCATCCGGAGGAGATCAAGAAGGAATATCCGATTCCATCGGCGTTTGAAAAGTATACGGGGTATGCGGGGATGGAACGGTAGCGATCGGAAAACAATGGCTATTAAAAAGATGCAGCTAACTGTCCGTTATGTAACAGTTAACTGCATCTTTCTATATTATGCATATTACGTCGGCTGCTGGGAAAGCTTAGGTGCTTTCTTGCCTGCTGCAACATATACGAATGGATAGATAATGCATGCCAGTGTAACTGCTGCAATCACATCGGTCACGGAATGCTGCTTTAAGAACATTGTGGACAGAATGATAAGTGCAGCCAGAATGTAAGCGCTGATCTGAATCCACTGTGTTTTTTTTAAAATCATTACTATGTGAGATGGCAATGCCTGCACCGATAGAGTTGAATACATGGATGCTTGGAAGCACGTTCGTCGGTGTATCTGTTTTATACAGAACTTTTACCATATCGGTAAACATATTGTCTCGTGGAAATACAGTTGGTCTTAAATTTAATGCATTTGGAAAGACCGTACATATGATCAGGAAGATTGTCATACCTGAAAAATAAAAAAAGCACATAGTCTGTAAAATCCCCATTTATCCTTAATCAGGAAATAAGCCACAGTCACAGCAATGAATATGAACCACAACAAATAAGGGATAATAAAATATTCAATAAACGGAATATGGTTATCAATTGGAGAGTGTATCATATAATGTCGTATATCTGTGCGCTTTTCAAGGTAAACAAACCATGGCATATAGATCAGAAAGTATGATAATACCCATGCATGACGGTACTTCTTCAAAAAACTCTTTGCTTTATCAATGGCTTTCATATGAACTACCCCTTTTTTAGCCTTTGTTATTATCATTATCTCGTTTCAAAGCGCATTATAACATGAAAAAAATGAATCAACAATAATGTTCATGGAATATTAACAAAATTAATAATACATTTTCTTTTTCTCAAATATCTGCATGTCGTAAGAAAGTGTTCCTTTCTTTAACGCATCTGGTGTACGAAGTGTCCATACAGCAATCGGAAGATGCAGAATGTGCTTTAAAAACCATACTTCAAATCTCGGAAGGTCTGCGAGTTTATACGAGATAAAATCAGGACGTCCGAGTACATTGCCGAGCAGATGTTTTACAATAAAAGTCAGTATCCATGGTTCCGGAAGATTGTCTGCAGTCAGATTGGAAGAAAGCTGACCTCTCAGGACATGTGGCGCATGACGGCGGAACCACCAGATGCCAAGCGTGTTAAAGGACTGCACCATATAAGGACCGTTATAGTTTTTCAGGGCTTCCCATGTCTTTTCGCAGATACTGAGAGAAGATTTCGGAATCTTCAGTTCGATCAGAAGCGGCACCCGCCCGTTTACCAGAGAAAGTACATCAGAAAAAAGAGGGATGGTTTCAGTGGTATCCTGTAACCGGCAGCGCTGCAATTCTTTTGACGGAAGTACATCAACCGCTTCCGGACGTCCGCAGATGCGTGACAGATCATCATCGTGAAACACGACAAGTTTTCCATCGTTTGCCAGGTGTACATCCAGCTCAATTCCGTATCCGTGTGAGATCGCAGCACGGAAAGAAGACAGGGAATTTTCTGGAATTCCTTTTTCGATACAGTGGTAGCCGCGGTGTGCGAACATGGTATGAAGAAATGGCCGGATCTGCCGCCTGTGGGATAATCTCGGCCAGATCAGATAAAAGTAGAACAATATGAAAAATGAAATGATTCCGGCAATTAGTAACGCATAAAATAACCTCCCCTGTGTACAGAATTATTTACAAGGCGTAATAATACGTACTTCTCTTTTTCCAGATGTACATGGATGTCAGACTGCAGAAAGACCGGCTCGCCGTCGGTATGTACAGGCAGTGCGCGGTCACTGGTGATCGTGACTTCTGTGCAGGTGTCCAGAGTGATTCCACGGAAACGGGTATGCCATCCTTTGAATGCTGTCGGAAGCAGGCAGAGAACCTTAAGCCGTGTCAGTTCTGAGACAGTGATGATATCCAGTCTGTCATCGGTCCCGCTGGCGGCAGGACAGAAGTTGAATCCGCCGCCTTCATATTTCAGATTCATAACTGCTGTAAAATAGACTTTGTGATAGGTTTTTGTTTCACCGGTTTCGGTTGTGACAGTCATTGTGACCGGCTTTAATGTAAGCAGTTTATGAAGTGCAACACCGAGATAGGTAAGTTTCCCAAGTTTCAGACGGTTCAGAAAAGCTTTGAGCGGCGTGACCATTACCTGATGGCAGACTGCGGCATCAAAGCCGATACCGGTACTTACGGCAAAACGCCGGTGTTTATTTTCATAATCCAGTACACCGACATTCATGGCAGTGTAATGCGAAGGAGAAAGAATCTGTTCCAGAGCACTGTGGATGTCCGTCGGAAGTCCCAGACCTCTGGCAAAGTCATTTCCTGAACCAAGCGGGATATATCCCAGTGTTACTTTGTCCAGATATCTGATCCCATCGATTACTTCGTTTAAAGTTCCATCTCCTCCGAGGACAACAATCGTATGAGGAGCACCGTCGGAAGTCAGATCATGCACCAGGCGGGTAGCATGATGCTGATATTTCGTAAATAAAACATTATATGCGATTTCTTTTTCCAGCAAAATTTTTTCAATCTGTTTCCAGAGAAGAATCCCTCTGCCGGATCTGGCATTGGGATTGGCAATAAACGTGTACATACCGTATTCATCCTTTGCAAATTCATAGATTTCAAAATGATCAGAACAATCCGTTCAGATAAGTAGTAAGGGAACGGCGCATATTGCCCTCAAAATCAGCATCGCCGCTCTTTAAACACCACTCAAATACATTTCCGATTACGATCATACGGATGTCGGTTGTGATATCCTCCAGATTGGCAGGAGGGGAAATGATTCCGGCATCAATTACGCGTTTCAGATAATCGTGAACGGTGATGATCGGATATGGTCTTTCCGTACGGATCAAAGGGTTCAGGGACTGATTCTTAGGTGTATAGTAATTGGCCATAAATTCAACTCCGAGCTCTTCGCAGTAGTGAACATAATTCAAGTAAACCGAGATGATTGCCTCTTTTGTCCCGGCAGCACTGGACGGAAGATCAAGAAGATTAGGATCCATACTCGGCTGTTCTTCAATATAATAAGAAAGAAGATCATCTTTTGTCTTGAAATGATGATAAAAACTTCCATTGGAGACACCGGCTTCTTCGCAGATATTCTTGATCGACAGCTGCTCATAACCCTGCTTTTGCAGGATCCGTTTTGGCTGCCTGAAAGATCTTGGCACGTGTTTCCCTGGATTTGAGTTGTTGTTTTGAGAGTCCTTGTATTTCCTGATTCATAAGTAAAAGCCCCTTTAAGTATTTCTGTTTTTCTGATAAGTTCAAGTAGTTTCAGTATAACATAGAGAAAATATATTTTCAAGAAAACAGAGTGAACTCTGTATTATAGACGCCATTGCATACAGTGGGGAATTCAGTTATAATTATCCGCGTAATAAAGAAGTACAAATTCTTTGAATACGGCAAGAAAGGGAAAGACAAAACATATGGATATTAATCAGGTGATTACCGGGGAACTTGGAGTCAAAAGATGGCAGGTCGATGCGGCGGTAAAATTAATCGATGAAGGCAATACGATCCCGTTTATCGCAAGATATAGAAAAGAAGTCACGGGAACATTGGACGATGCTCAGCTGCGAACATTGTATGAGAGACTGGTATATCTGCGCAATCTGGAAGAAAAGAAAGAACAGGTTCTGTCAAGTATAGAGGAACAGGGAAAACTCACCGGAGAATTAAAAAAAGCAGATTCTGGCAGCAGAGACGATGGTTGTGGTAGAAGATCTCTACCGTCCGTATCGTCCAAAACGCCGGACACGTGCCATGATCGCAAAGGAAAAAGGACTGGAGCCGCTTGCAGCAGTCATCACGCTTCAAAAAGCGGAGAAACCGATAGAAGTGTATGCAGAAGAATATGTGAATCCGGAGAAAGAAGTAAAATCCGTAAAAGAAGCAATTGATGGAGCAAAAGACATCATCGCCGAGTCGGTATCAGATGAGGCAGATTACAGAAGCTGGATCCGCAAGGCAACTATACAGCACGGGAAAGTAATCTCACAGGCAAAAGATGAAAAAGCGGAGTCCGTATACGAGATGTACTATGATTTTGAAGAGCCGGTGACAAAACTTGCGGGGCACAGAGTGCTCGCACTGAACCGTGGAGAAAAAGAAAAGTTTCTTACGGTGAAGATTGAGGCACCACAGGACGACATCTTAAGATATCTGGAAAAGAAGATGATCCACAGTGATAATCCGCATACCACACCAATCTTAAAAGAGGCGGCAGAGGACAGCTATAAGCGTCTCATTGCACCGGCCATTGAACGTGAGATCCGAAGTGATCTGACCGAGAAGGCAGAAGACGGGGCGATCAGCGTATTTAAGAAGAACCTGCATCAGCTCCTGATGCAGCCTCCGATCGTGGGACAGACTGTACTTGGCTGGGATCCTGCATTCCGTACCGGATGTAAACTTGCAGTTGTAGATCCGACCGGTAAAGTGATCGGAACGACAGTAATCTATCCGACAGCGCCGACGACACCGAAGAAGATCCAGGCCTCCAAAGACCTGCTGAAGAAGATTATTGCAAAATATAACATTACACTGATCTCCGTAGGAAATGGTACCGCATCCAGAGAATCTGAGCAGTTCATTGTAGAATTATTAAAAGAGATTCCGCAGAAAGTGCAGTACGTAATTGTAAATGAAGCAGGAGCTTCCGTATATTCGGCAAGTAAGCTTGCATCGGAAGAATTCCCGAAGTTTGACGTTGGACAGAGAAGTGCGACATCCATTGCAAGAAGACTGCAGGATCCGTTGGCAGAACTTGTGAAGATTGATCCTAAATCCATCGGTGTCGGACAGTATCAGCATGATATGAACCAGAAAAAGTTAAGTGAAGCTTTATCCGGTGTTGTGGAAGACTGTGTAAATAAAGTCGGAGTTGATCTGAATACGGCATCGGCACCGCTCCTTTCTTATATTTCCGGAATATCCGGAGCAATTGCTAAGAATATTGTGGCATACAGAGAAGAGAACGGAAGATTCACAGACAGAAAGCAGCTTTTGAAAGTTGCAAAACTCGGACCAAAAGCCTTTGAGCAGTGCGCCGGATTCATGAGAATCCAGAATGGTACGAATCCGTTAGACGGAACCAGTGTACATCCGGAGTCCTATGAAGCTGCAGAAAAACTGCTGAAGAAACAGGGACTTTCATTGGAAGACATCAGCGGAGGAAAGCTAACCGGACTTTCCCTCACGATCAAAGACTATGCAAGACTTGCCGGGGAACTGGAGATTGGAGAGATCACCCTCCGGGATATTGTGAAAGAACTGGAAAAACCGGGACGTGACCCGCGTGACGAAATGCCGAAACCGATCTTAAGAACAGATGTCTTAGATATGAAAGACTTAAAGGAAGGCATGATCCTGAAAGGAACCGTAAGAAATGTCATTGACTTTGGTGTGTTTGTAGATATCGGAGTGCACCAGGATGGACTGGTACACATTTCCGAGATCACGGATAAGAAATTCATCAAGCATCCGCTGGAAGTGGTAAGCGTTGGCGATATCGTGGATGTAAAAGTGATGAGCGTGGATCTTAAGAAGAAGAGGATCCAGCTTACGATGAAAGGAATTTCATAATCCGGGAAAGAAAGTACGGAGAGAGGATGGAGCACATGAAAAAAAGTTGGGAAAAAATAATCAAAACCATTCTGGGAGTTCTGGTCGGCAATCTTGTATTGTCGTTTGCTGTGGCAGCGTTTATCGTGCCGAATGGGATCATTATGGGAGGTGCGACTGGTATCGGTCTTACGATCAGCCATTATTTTCAGGTAAACCTATCGATGATTATTTTGGCGATCAATGCGGTGCTGTTCGTTCTCGGTGCAGTATTTTTGGGAAAGAAGTTTGCATTGACAACGATCATCAGTTCCTTTATTTATCCAATATTCCTGTCGATGGCACAGTCCATTCCGGGAATAGACAAAGTGACGGAGAATAATGCTATGCTTGCGGCATTATATGGAGGGGTTCTCCTTGGAATCGGTATCGGACTGGTGGTAAGAGTAGGTGCTTCTACCGGTGGAACCGATATACTGGCACTTGTGTTACACAAATGGTTTCATGTCCCGGTAGCGGTATTCTTGTATATCGTAGATTTTTCGGTGCTGGGATTTCAGATGCTGTTTTCAGATTCGGAACAGATACTGTATGGTATTTTGAATTTGTTTTTAAGTACGGTTGTGCTGAACCGGGTGATGCTTCTTGGGAAGTCACAGATCCAGTTATTTGTAATTTCGGACAAATACAGAGAAATCCGTCAGAAAGTCTTAACGGATATTGATGCCGGAGTGACGATGGTAGACATCGAGACCGGTTATGGAGAGCAGAAGCAGCAGGGCGTATTATGTGTTATCCACAGCAGAAAGCTGTATTCGGTAAAAGAGGCGATTCAGGAGATCGATCCGAAAGCATTTATCACGATCACGCAGATCAATGAGGTAAGAGGACGCGGATTTACAATGGAAAAGCTGCGTTACGACGAATTGAATATTACGAAAAACTAGACTTTACAGGTATTGTGAGTTAGAATGTTAACAAAGATTGAAGGAAGGACGAGGTATCATTTATGGAGAAATATACTGGCAAATCAATATTTAAAGGAATTGCAATTGGAAAAATATTGTTCTACCAGAAGGGAGAACAGCCTGTAAAACGTGTGAAAATAGAGGATACTGCAGAACAGATCAAACGTTACGAGGATGCACGCGCAAAGGCAGCAGAGCAGTTACAGGGACTGTATGAAAAAGCATTAAAAGAAGTCGGAGAAGCGAATGCTGCTGTATTTGAAGTACATCAAATGATGCTGGAAGATGATGATTATATTGATTCTGTTGTAAATATCATCGAGACACAGCAGGTAAACGCAGAATTTGCTGTTGCTACAACAGGAGATAACTTTGCGAAGATGTTTGCAGAGATGGAAGATGATTATTTCAAAGCAAGAGCAGCAGATGTAAAAGATATCTCGGAACGTATGGTAAATATCTTAAGTGGGAACGAAAGCGGTGGAGCCCTCGGTGATGAACCTGTGATCGTTGTGGCAGAAGATCTTGCACCAAGTGAGACAGTCCAGATGGACAAGGAGAAGCTCCTTGCATTCGTAACCAGACTTGGATCTGCAAATTCACATACAGCAATCCTTGCAAGAACGATGAACATCCCGGCACTGATCGAAGTTGATATTAAAGAAGAGTGGAACGGAAAAATGGCGGTTGTAGACGGTTACACAGGAACATTCTACATTGATCCGGATGAAGAAACTTTAAAGAAAATGCAGGAAAAGAAAGAAGAAGACATCAAAGCAAGAGAACTTCTTCAGGAATTAAAAGGAAAAGAAGATATAACGGTAGACGGAAAACATATCAAATTATATGCAAATATCGGCGGTGTAAAAGATGTTACAAGTGTACTGGCCAATGATGCGGCCGGAATCGGTCTGTTCAGAAGTGAATTCTTATATCTGGAAGCGGATAATTATCCGGATGAAGAAGCACAGTTCCAGGCATACAAGACAGTAGCCGAGAACATGGCAGGTAAGAAGGTAATTGTACGTACACTGGATATCGGTGCGGACAAGCAGGTGGATTATTTCAACCTTGATCATGAAGAAAATCCGGCCATGGGATACCGTGCGATCCGTATCTGTCTGGACAGAAGAGATATCTTCCGTACACAGTTGCGGGCACTTCTTCGTGCAAGCGCATATGGTAACATTGGAATTATGTATCCAATGATCATTTCTGTAGATGAAGTGAAAGAGATCAAGAAGATCGTAGAGTCTATCAAAGCAGAACTGACAGAAAAAGGAATCGAGTACGGTGAAGTTGAACAGGGTATTATGATCGAGACACCGGCAGCAGTGATGATCAGCGATCTTCTGGCAGAGGAAGTTGACTTCTTCAGTATCGGAACAAACGACCTGACTCAGTATACACTGGCAATTGACAGACAGAACAGCAAACTTGACAACATTTATGATTCACATCATCCGGCAGTGCTCCGCATGATCCAGAAGACGATCGAAAACGGACACAAAGCAGGATGCTGGGTTGGTATCTGCGGAGAACTTGGAGCAGATATGACTCTGACAGAGACATTCCTTAAGATGGGAATCGATGAATTGTCTGTATCTCCGACATTTGTTCTTCCAATCAGAAAACTGATCCGTGAGATGAGCACAAAATAATGGTTGCATGGACGGATATGCCGTACTATAATATAGGACGAAAGAAGATTCTTCGGGGCAGGGTGTGATTCCCAACCGGCGGTAAAGTCCGCGAACTGGTCATTTGGAGAATTTCTGGTCAGAGATATCTGGACAGATGTTATATATATGATGATCAGCCGATCTGGTGAGATTCCGGAACCGACAGTAAAGTCTGGATGAGAGAAGGATGATATGATATTTACAGAATTATCAGAATGATATGATTGCCCCGTTGCCCTTTTGGGTGACGGGGTTTTTGTCTGCAATGTGAATATCGTATGGTTCAAAATAAGAAGTTTCTTCCTTTAGAATATAATTCAATTTAAAGGAGAAAGAAAGATGAGTACAAAAGTAATGACAAGACAAAATGAAAAAAACAGAAATAAAATCAGGACAATGGCACAGATTGGTATGTTGTCGGCAATCGCAACAGTATTGATGTTGTTCGAAATTCCGCTTCCGTTCGCCCCGTCCTTCTATGAGATAGATTTCAGCGAAGTACCGATCCTGATCGGAAGCTTTGCGATGGGACCACTCGCCGGAGCGGCAATAGAACTTATCAAGATCTTACTGAACTTTGCAATCAACGGAACTATGACAGCGGGAGTCGGAGAAATCGCAAACTTCCTGATCGGCTGTTCACTGGTTGTGCCGGCCGCATTGATCTACCATAAGAAACATACCAGAACCGGAGCAGTAGCCGGAATGGCAGCAGGAACCGTATTCATGACAGTAGTCGGATGTTTCCTGAATGCCTTCGTATTACTACCGGCATATGCCAAAGCATTCGGTATGCCGATCGACGGCCTGGTTGGAATGGGAACTGCCGTAAACAAACATATCACAGACCTTAAGACTTTCGTGATACTGGCAGTCGGACCATTCAATCTGCTGAAAGGTATACTGGTATCTTTGATCGTGTTCCTGGTTTATAAAAAAATCAGTCCGATATTGAAGATGAATGCGTAATTTGGGATTTAATTTATTAACTGGGAAGCGGCCTCTCAGTCCTTGAAGGAAACAATAGATAAGGCTTCTTGTTCAGGTTCCATACCATAAGAAACACTAAGAGAGTCAGAATCACCTAAAAGCAAAGG
>ENA-OQDT01001331-OQDT01001331.1-human-gut-metagenome-genome-assembly--contig:-NODE-1331-length-14572-cov-4.316303_pt1 | contig 14572 bp, 13 predicted proteins | sample MGYA00242786_ERZ504617 | MGnify/ENA primary metagenome ERZ504617 (study PRJEB26092, sample SAMD00036337) | human gut metagenome | host: Homo sapiens | study: EMG produced TPA metagenomics assembly of...
CAGTTCAACCCGAAAAACCCGAAATCACTCGCATTGCGTACGCACTCCCAGACTTCCGGCTGGTCGCTGACCGAGCAGGACCCGTTCAACAACGTGGGCCGTACCTGTATCGAGGCTATGGCTGCCGCTTTGGGACATACCCAGTCCTTGCACACCAACGCTTTGGACGAGGCTATCGCATTGCCAACCGATTTCTCTGCACGTATCGCACGTAATACGCAGATTTATATCCAGGAAGAAACTTACATCTGCAAGAATGTCGACCCGTGGGGCGGTTCTTACTATGTAGAGTCTCTGACCAATGAGCTCGCACACAAGGCTTGGGAGCTGATTCAGGAAATCGAGAAGCTGGGCGGTATGGCGAAGGCCATCGAAACCGGTATCCCCAAGATGCGTATCGAAGAGGCTGCCGCACGCACGCAGGCACGTATCGACAGCGGTTCGCAGACCATTGTCGGTGTGAACAAGTATCGTCTGGAGAAAGAAGCTCCTATCGATATTCTTGAGATTGACAATACGGCTGTCCGTCAGGAGCAGATCCAGAACCTGAAGACATTGAAGGAAGGCCGTGATGAGGCTGCCGTGCAGAAAGCGCTCGATGCCATCACCAAATGTGTGGAGACGAAGGAAGGTAACCTGCTGGAACTGGCAGTGGAAGCAGCACGTGTCCGTGCCACATTGGGCGAGATTTCGTATGCTTGCGAAAAAGTTGTAGGACGTTATAAAGCAGTAATCAGAACTATATCAGGCGTGTATTCATCAGAAAGTAAGAACGACAGCGACTTCCACAGAGCTTGTGAGTTGGCTGAGAAATTTGCGAAGAAAGAGGGACGTCAGCCCCGTATCATGGTAGCTAAAATGGGTCAGGACGGTCACGACCGCGGTGCCAAAGTAGTGGCAACGGGTTATGCCGACTGCGGTTTCGACGTAGATATGGGACCGCTGTTCCAGACTCCTGCCGAAGCTGCCCGCGAAGCGGTGGAAAACGACGTTCACGTAGTGGGTGTTTCTTCATTGGCTGCCGGACACAAGACATTGGTTCCGCAGATTATTGAAGAACTCAAGAAGTTGGGCCGTGAGGATATCGTAGTGATTGCAGGCGGTGTGATTCCCGCACAGGACTATGATTTCCTTTATAAGGCCGGCGTAGCTGCCATCTTCGGGCCGGGTACTCCGGTGGCAAAGGCTGCTTGCCAGATTCTTGAAATCCTGTTGGATGAGGAATAATCTGCAACGATAAATGTTAAAAAAAGGACGGTGTGCGTTTGCATATCCGTCCTTTTTTCTTAATCTGTGTTATAAAACATACTTTTTTTCTTGGATAATTTGCAGATTTAGCAAATGTCCGTATCTTTGCAATGTGTTTTTCATAGTATTAGATTTAAGGTTAACAAAGGTTGGAGTACAGCGGTACTCCTTTTTTTATGCCCTTACGTCAGGATGAGCTTAGGGGAGAGACTATGAAATCAATGATTATCAGGCTCAGTAGCTTTTTAGTGGGGATACGCATATAGCATTAGCAATGTGGAATAGAAAGAACTTCTTGTCAGCTACACCGCTAAGGTTTGCTCTGAACAATTTGATTTTGGCATTGAAAGATTCTGCTTTCGCATTTGAAGAACGGTGGTTGTAGAAATTGAGTATTTCATCATAGTGTTCATAAAAAGTAGCAGCAATGACGTTCAATGAACGCATCCCTGCATCTTCTACTTTGTTATACCATCGTGCCATAGCCAGATATGCAACATCCTTTATGGTATTCTTTGAGAATATCATCCGCAGGGAATGGCACAAACCATATGCTTTCTTGATAATCAGGATATTCTTCAAATAGGATGGCTGCTCTTTGTTTCTGTCTTTCTGTCCATTTATCGGCTGACTTGAAAAGCAAATACCGAGAACGTATAAGCAATTCCCTACGAGTATCACCATTGGAATATCGGTATGGGATATAATCTTTGTTGTTCTGTTTTGCTTCCTCCATTTCCTCGTTGGCTTGCTGTATGGTATCCCAACAGTGTTTGATGCGTAATTCCTGCACGGCATCACAAGCTAATTTCTGAATGTGAAAACGGTCTATAACACGACCGGCTTTAGGAAATGCAGTCCGTACGATCTTGCGCATGGAGTCTGAAAGAACAAGTGTTACCTCTTTAACGGCATAGCGACTTTCCTCGTCAATTCGTTGCAGCACAGCTATTACATCCTCTGATTTAGTCCCTGCCACGGCAGCTACCAGGGAACACTCTCTCGTACAGGCATCGTGGTTGGTCACAAAGGTGTAAAGTTTACCGTTGGAGAGTGAGGTCTCGTCAATTGCCAAATGCAGTCCCATATTCTCCGGAAACAGTATCCATTCATCGGCATGAGATAGCTGCTCCCACTTGCGATATCCACTGAGGACCTCCTTATACTGTTTCTCAAATGTATGACAGTCTATATGATAGAATTCCTCAAGCGTACGGCAGGTTACCGGGGATGGTTCCATACGTTTCTTTTAAAAAAGATCCAAATTCTTTGGAGTATCGGGTCCCCTTGGCACAACGTTGAGGTCGATGGGAATACTAAAGCTTTTGCCTGTGCTTAAGTCTGTCCAACACCGGCGTCTGATTCTGAGAATTACCTTATGATCTCCTATGGGAAAGTCCGTCACATTTACAGCTTCCATAAAACCTTTGGATTCAAGATGTACGTCGTTGCTTAACTCTGGATTCATCTTTTCATCCAGACTGATATGAATCTCTTGAGAGGTTTGTTCAACTCTTGAGATAAGAAAGTAATCTAATATCTGCGCAGGCAACACGAGGCTGGCTAGCATGTTCAAATAATCGTTTTTCATAATGCGAAGTAAGTAATGCTTCATGAGTATAAAAAATAATCCCCACTAAAAATCTACTGAGCCAAGTTTGAAGCAGGGATATTGAAAAAAATCATTCCGGTACTTCACAGCCCGGAATGAAAGCATAATGTTACAAGAGTTTTATGAATGAGAGATCAGAATATCTTTTTACCTTTTTTACTAATACGTTCTAATTAATACTTTGGTTTCTATCTTACAAATCTACTGTAGGTTTCAATGATAGTATAACAAAGGCTGTGCCAAAAATGGTATAAAAAGATAAGTGGTTTAATATCAGTTATATAATACTGATGGCTTTTGTGCTATTGTGGAAAATTATGCTATAATTCCACATTAATATTCCACAATTCCACATTAAGATGAAAGACTATTGTTTTCTATCTTGTTGATATTTAGTTTTCTATCTTGTAATTCTAATTTTGGCACAGCATTTGTTCGGAATTTTATGTCCTAAGATGTAGACTAACTGAATTATTCCAAGCTTATAGTTGTGTAAAGTTAGTATTGATAATGTTTAAGAGATAGTGTTCTCGTAAAAATGTTGTAGTGTTGTCCCGGTGTTGTGAAACATCGGGACGATATTGTTTTGGTAAGCAGCAGAAAATGAATTGTTATGAGTGTTGGGGATAAAAAGATTCTATCTGAAGTCAGAAAAGTCAGGCAGGTTTCCTCTTTTCGGAATAGCCTCTTGCGCTTTCCGGTAAGGGGTAAAAGTCAGCCCATTCGTTATCTCGGACTATTCCGATTATTATGTGTTTCAGGTGCTTTTTTACTTGACCCTAAAAGGACCCTGAATTTGCACCTGGCATACTTCTCAGAAACGCTATATTCTGCTTCACCTCAAACAAATAAAAAAGCTCTAATTCTATTGAGAATCAGAGCTTTTTCTAATTTTGCTTTCTTGAGAAGCGGTGCGTACGGGACTCGAACCCGTGACCCCATGCGTGACAGGCATGTATTCTAACCAACTGAACTAACGCACCATCATTTCATTTTATCGTTGCTATCTCTCTCGATTGCGGTTGCAAAGGTAGGTGTTTTTTTTGAATCTGCAATAGCTGTGATAAACTTTTTTTCAAGTCTTCTTGTCTGTGTTTACTTTTTGTTCTCATATTTAGGAAGTTGTAAAAAATAAGAGATGTAATGTTTTAACAAATATTTAAAATTGCTCTTTGTAGCTTGTTTATGTCCTGTTTATATGTTATTTAGTATGCGATTAGACGTCTATATATAGAGAAAACGAAACAATTTTCGCTAACTTTTAAACTTCTTGTTTGAAAAGTTCGTTATTTTGCAATAAATCGTTATTTTTGCGAACTCAAGACAAGAATATTGCAATTAGAGAACAATAAAAATAGAGTTTAGGATGATGAAAACGGCGAAGCTGTTACTTCACTGTCCCGATCAGCCGGGAATTTTGGCAGAAGTAACAGATTTTATAACGGTAAACAAAGGTAATATTATCTATTTGGATCAATATGTAGACCATGTGGAGAATATTTTTTTCATGCGTATCGAGTGGGAATTGGAAAGCTTTCTGGTTCCTCAAGAGAAGATAGAGGACTATTTTGAAACATTGTATGCGCAGAAGTACGGAATGAGTTTTCGCCTTTATTTTTCGGATGTCAAACCGCGTATGGCTATTTTCGTGTCGAAGATGTCGCACTGCCTGTTCGATCTGCTGGCGCGCTATACGGCAGGTGAATGGAATGTGGAGATACCTCTTATAATAAGCAATCATCCAGATTTGCAGCATGTAGCAGAACGCTTCGGCATACCTTTTCATCTGTTTCCTATTACTAAGGAGACAAAAGAAGAGCAGGAAAAGAAAGAAATGGAACTGCTTGCCAAGCACAAGGTGAACTTCATCGTACTGGCACGTTATATGCAGGTCATTTCCGAGAAGATGATAGACGCTTATCCCAACCGCATCATCAATATTCATCACTCTTTCCTTCCGGCATTTGTAGGGGCGAAACCCTACCATGCAGCATTTGAGCGTGGTGTGAAGATTATAGGAGCTACCAGCCACTACGTTACTACGGAATTGGATGCAGGGCCTATCATCGAGCAGGATGTGGTGCGTATCACTCATAAAGATACTGTGCAGGACCTGGTGAACAAAGGCAAGGATTTGGAGAAAATCGTCCTCTCTCGTGCCGTTCAGAAGCATATCGAGCGTAAGGTGTTGGCGTATAAGAATAAGACAGTAATATTTAATTAGTAGTTGATGAAGGTTGCAGTTGTCAAATATAATGCAGGTAACATCCGTTCGGTTGATTATGCCTTGAGGCGTTTGGGCGTTGAGGCGGAGATTACGGCAGATGAAAAGGTTCTACGTGCTGCGGATAAAGTCATTTTCCCCGGGGTGGGTGAAGCGGAAACAACCATGAATTTCCTGAATGCCGGCGGAATGGGCAGACTGATAAAAGAACTGCGTCAGCCGGTGTTGGGTATCTGTTTGGGTATGCAGTTGATGTGTCGCCATTCGGAGGAAGGAGATGTGGATTGCCTTGGTATTTTTGATGTTGGCGTGAAAACGTTTTGTTTCGCTAAAGCATGAGGATAAAGTTCCCCATATGGGATGGAATACGATTTCACAGACTCACAGCGACCTCTTCAGGGGTTTCACGAAAGAGGAATTTGTCTATTTTGTACACAGCTTTTATGTGCCGGTCAACGATTGTACGGCTGCCGTAACGGATTATATACTTCCGTTCAGTGCTGCTTTGCATAAGGATAATTACTATGCCACCCAGTTTCATCCCGAAAAAAGTGGAAGTGTGGGCGAACGTATCTTGCAGAACTTTCTGGACTTATAGTGAAAGAATCCGATATTTGATAATTCGTAATTAATTGAAATGATAGAGTTAATTCCCGCTATTGACATCATCGACGGAAAGTGCGTACGCCTCTCCCAGGGTGATTATAACAGCAAGAAAGTGTATAATGAGAACCCCGTAGAAGTAGCTAAGGAACTTGAAGCGCATGGTATCCGACGCCTTCATGTGGTAGACCTCGACGGAGCCGCTTCCCACCATGTGGTAAATTACCGCACGCTGGAGCAGATAGCTTCCCGTACTTCTTTGGTTATAGATTTCGGTGGCGGGGTAAAGAGCGATGAAGATTTGGTCATTGCATTTGAAAGCGGTGCACAGATGGTGACGGGCGGTAGCATTGCCGTAAAGAATCCCGAACGTTTTTGTCACTGGTTGCAAACATACGGCTCGGAGAGAATAATTCTCGGAGCTGATGTGAAAGACCATAAGATTGCTGTCAACGGTTGGAAGGATGAGAGTGCTTGCGAATTGTTCCCGTTTTTGGAAGATTATATCGGGAAAGGCATTCGTAAAGTCATCTGTACCGACATCAATTGCGACGGTATGCTGCAAGGTCCTTCCATATCTTTGTATAAAGAGATGTTGGAAACGTATCCCGACCTTTACCTTATAGCCAGTGGAGGAGTGGGCAGTACTGAGGATATTCGGCAACTGGAAGCAACGGGCATACCTGCCGTTATTTTCGGTAAGGCATTGTATGAAGGGCGTATAACTTTTAAAGAACTGGAAGCGTTTATGATATAAATTTGCGTAACATTGCATTCATTATTGTTGCTCAACGTAAATCGAGTCATAAATCCAAAATCATAAATAAAAGAAGAGTGTTAGCAAAGAGAATCATCCCCTGTCTTGACATCAAAGACGGACAGACCGTAAAAGGAACTAATTTTGTAAACCTGCGTCATGCAGGCGATCCGGTTGAACTGGCGCGTGCTTATAGCGAGCAGGGAGCCGATGAGTTGGTCTTTCTGGATATTACCGCCAGTTTTGAGGGACGCAAGACGTTTGCCGAACTGGTGAAGCGTATTGCCGCCAACATCAGCATACCTTTCACCGTAGGTGGCGGAATCCATGAACTGAGTGATGTAGACCGGCTTCTGAATGCCGGCGCGGACAAGATATCCGTTAATTCCTCGGCTATTCGCCGTCCCGGACTGATTGACGAGATAGCCAAGCATTTCGGTTCGCAGGTTTGTGTATTGGCTGTTGATGCCAAGCAGACGGAAAAGGGTTGGTGGTGTTATCTCAACGGCGGACGTGTGGAGACCGACAAAGAACTCTTTGCCTGGACAAAGGAAGCGCAGGAGCGCGGTGCGGGCGAGGTGCTTTTTACCAGTATGAACCATGACGGCGTAAAGACCGGATATGCCAACGGAGCCCTTGCTGCTCTTGCCGACAGGCTTTCCATACCCATTATCGCATCGGGCGGAGCAGGCGTGAAAGAGCACTTCCGTGATGTCTTTCTGGAAGGAAAAGCAGATGCCGCCTTGGCCGCCAGCGTTTTTCATTTCGGAGAAATTAAAATTCCCGATTTAAAATCGTATCTTTGCGCCCAAGGAGTCGCAATGAGAAGATGATAAGGAGTTATAAGTTATGGGTTATAAGGTATTCGCTGCTGCACGAAGCACGGATGAAAACGACTCATAACAATAACTCACAACAAAATAACTCATAACTTATAACTTAAAAAGATGTTGGACTTTGACAAAATGAACGGACTCGTTCCGGCAATTATACAGGATGCTGACACGGCCAAGGTGCTTATGTTAGGTTTTATGAACCGGGAAGCATATGATAAGACGGTAGAAACGGGTAAAGTAACATTCTTTAGCCGTACCAAGAACCGTCTTTGGACAAAAGGCGAGGAGAGCGGCAATTTCCTGAACGTGGTTTCCATGAAAGAGGATTGCGACAAGGATACTTTGCTGATTCAGGTACATCCTGTCGGTCCGGTTTGTCATACGGGTACGGATACTTGTTGGGGAGAGAAGAACGAACAGCCCGTTATGTTCCTGAAACTTCTTCAGGACTTCATCGACAAGCGTCATGCTGAAATGCCGGAAGGCTCTTACACAACCAGCCTGTTCCGGTCGGGTGTCAATAAAATGGCGCAGAAGGTAGGTGAAGAAGCGGTTGAAACTGTTATTGAAGCATGCAACGGTACCGACGAGCGTCTGATATACGAGGGAGCCGATTTACTGTATCATCTTATTGTATTGCTGACCTCTAAAGGTTATCGCATAGAAGATTTGGCACGTGAGTTGGAAGAACGTCACAGTGCGGATTGGAAGAAACACTAAGTTGTTATGGACGAAGCGCTGATACGATATAAAGATGTGGAGATACACCAGCAAGAGCTGTGTGTGTTGAACGATGTAAACTTGGAGTTACATAAGGGAGAGTTTGTCTACCTCATCGGTAAAGTCGGTTCGGGTAAGACGAGTTTGCTCAAAACCTTTTACGGTGAACTGGATGTGGCGGCGGGCGATGCCGAGGTGTTGGGATATGATATGCTGCATATCAAGCGCAAGCATATTCCGCAGTTGCGTCGTAAGTTGGGTATCGTATTTCAGGATTTCCAGTTGCTCACCGACCGTACGGTGTATGACAATCTTGAGTTTGTGCTCCGTGCTACCGGGTGGAAGAATAAGGGAGAGATAAAAGACCGTATCAGCGAAGTATTGCAATTGGTGGGTATGAGCAATAAAGGTTATAAATACCCCAATGAATTGTCGGGAGGCGAACAGCAGCGTATCGTGATAGCCCGTGCCGTACTGAACTCTCCGGAAGTAATTCTTGCCGATGAGCCAACCGGAAATCTGGATGTGGAGACGGGATTTGCCATAACCCAGCTTTTACATAGTATCAGTGAGGCGGGTTCGCTGGTTATTATGACTACGCACAACATGCAGTTGCTTTGGGAATATCCGGGGCGCGTATACCGTTGTGCCGACCATTTGATAACGGACGTAACGGAGCAGTATTCCGTTGCGTCGTCAACAGAAGAGAAATAAACAAGATTATATAACATTTTAATACAGAAACGAAAATGAAAGTTTTAAAGTTTGGAGGTACTTCAGTAGGTTCGGCTCAGCGAATTAAGGAAGTGGCCAAATTGATTACCGATGGTGAACGTAAGATTGTGGTTCTCTCTGCCATGTCGGGTACCACAAACACATTGGTTGAGATTTCGGACTATCTGTACAAGAAGAATCCGGAAGGTGCTAACGAGATTATCAACAGACTGGAAACGAAATACCGCCAGCACATTGATGAGCTCTATGCCACTCCCGAGTATAAGCAGAAGGGTCTGGAACTTATCAAATCTCATTTCGACTATATCCGTTCTTACACCAAAGACCTTTTTACGCTGTTCGAGGAGAAGGTAGTGCTGGCGCAGGGTGAGTTGATTTCTACCGCCATGATGAATTACTATCTGCAAGAATGTGGCGTGAAGTCGGTTTTGCTTCCGGCTTTAGAATACATGCGTACGGACAAGAATGCTGAACCTGATCCTGTTTACATCAAAGAAAAACTCCAGGTTCAACTTGAGTTGCATCCCAATGCCGACATTTATATCACACAAGGTTTTATCTGCCGCAACGCCTATGGCGAGGTAGACAATCTGCAACGTGGCGGCAGCGATTATACCGCTTCCCTGATAGGTGCGGCTGTCAATGCTTCCGAAATCCAGATTTGGACGGACATCGACGGTATGCACAACAACGACCCGCGTATTGTGGACAAGACCTCTCCCGTGCGCCATCTTCATTTTGAAGAGGCAGCCGAGCTGGCATACTTCGGTGCAAAAATCCTGCACCCTACCTGTATCCAGCCCGCCAAGTATGCTAACATCCCCGTGCGCCTGCTCAATACAATGGATCCTACGGCTCCGGGTACACTCATCTCCAACGATACGGAGAAAGGCAAAATCAAGGCTGTAGCTGCAAAGGATAATATCACAGCTATCAAAATCAAGTCCAGCCGTATGTTGCTTGCTCATGGTTTCTTGCGTAAAGTGTTTGAAATCTTTGAAAGTTACCAGACCTCTATCGACATGATTTGTACGTCCGAAGTAGGTGTATCCGTTTCTATCGACAATACCAAGCATCTCAACGAGATTCTGGACGATTTGAAGAAATACGGTACGGTGACGGTGGACAAGGACATGTGTATCATCTGCGTGGTAGGCGACCTCGAATGGGAGAACGTCGGCTTTGAAGCCAAAGCACTCGATGCCATGCGCGACATACCGGTACGTATGATTTCTTTTGGCGGTAGCAACTATAACATTTCTTTCCTTATCCGCGAATGTGATAAGAAACAGGCTTTGCAGTCGCTCAGCGATGCGCTGTTCAACGAGTAATAAAAGAAAACAGTAGATATGAGCGCTTTTACCTTCTTGATAAAAGCGCTCTTTTTAACTAAACGAAGATATAACCCATAATAATTATATGAAAGGAACATTTCCTATTGACAAATTCCGCGAATTGCGTACCCCGTTTTATTATTACGACACGAAGGTGCTGCGCGATACTCTTTCCTGCATCCGTACCGAAGCGTCACGATACGATAACTATTCGGTGCATTATGCGGTAAAGGCCAATGCCAATCCTAAGGTTCTGACTATTATCCGTGAGAGCGGGTTGGGAGCGGACTGTGTGAGCGGCGGTGAAATCCGTGCGGCAATCAAGGCTGGTTTCCCTGCCGATAAGATTGTGTTTGCCGGAGTGGGTAAGGCAGACTGGGAGATAAATCTCGGATTGGATTATAATATCTTCTGCTTTAATGTAGAGTCCATACCCGAACTGGAAATTATCAACGAACTGGCCGTAGCCAAAAGGCAAGGTAGCCAATGTTGCTTTCCGTATCAACCCCAATGTAGGCGCGCATACGCATGCCAACATCACTACCGGATTGGCGGAAAACAAGTTCGGTATCAGTATGGAAGATATGGATCATGTGATAGACGTGGCGCAGGAGATGAAAAACGTCAAGTTCATCGGACTGCATTTCCACATCGGTTCCCAAATATTGGATATGGGCGATTTTGTGGCTTTGTGTAATCGTGTCAACGAATTGTTGGACAAACTCGAAGCCCGTCAGATACGTATCGAACACGTTAATGTGGGCGGTGGACTCGGCATTGATTACGGACATCCCAACCGTCAGCCTGTACCCGATTTCAAAAGCTATTTCGAAACCTACGATAACTGCCTGAAACTCCGTTCTTATCAGACACTTCATTTTGAATTGGGGCGTTCGGTAGTGGGGCAGTGCGGTTCGCTTATTGCAAAGGTTTTGTATGTAAAGCAAGGCACTAATAAGCAGTTTGCTATTCTCGATGCAGGTATGACGGATTTGATTCGTCCCGCACTCTACCAGGCATTCCATAAGATAGAGAACATCACTTCCGATGCTCCGCAGCAAACCTATGATGTAGTGGGGCCTATCTGCGAGTCCTCCGATGTCTTTGGCAAGGCTGTCGATTTGAACGGTGTGAAGCGTGGCGACCTTATAGCCCTTCGCTCTGCCGGAGCTTACGGTGAAATCATGGCTTCGGGTTATAATTGCCGCGAGTTGCCGCAAGGTTATACATCGGACGAGCTGGTATAAGCGCGGTACAAGACTTAAATGATTTATCAAGCACGGGAACATCCTTTTTGTTTCTGTGCTTGTTTTTTATAGCTACCTGATTTTTTTATTGTATTTTTACGGCAGTAACATCTGATATAAACTCTATTATGAAACACAAGTCGATTTTCTTTTCAATCAGTCTGATATTTAGTTCGTTTTGTCTTTCGGCGCAGGAATTGCCGAAAGAAGTAGTCTGGCAAGAGGTGGAGGGAGTTAATGTACCCATTCCGCCTCAGACGCATCCCCGTTTGTATGTTCGCTCATCCGATTTGCCTGCGTTGAAGGAACGTCTGAAAACTCCTCAGGCACAGCAGACACTCTCTCTTATGAAAGAGCTGAGCAAAGACCGCACTCCGGCGGAAGAGGCTGCCGTTACAAACCGCGGTTTCCGCTATTATTACGAGATGCGCGGCGTTACATCGCGGGTGCAGTTGCAAGCCCTTGACTATCTGCTGGAAGGTGACAAACGTTTGGCACGCCGTGCCATTACAGCCATGCTCGATACGTTGCAGCGTGCCTCTTTCGGCACTCGTTCCGACTTGTCGCGGGCCAGCGGAGCCATGTTGATAACGGGTGCTATGGTATATGACTGGTGCTACGACCAGATGAAGAGTTCCGAGAAACAGGCTTATATCCAAAGAATTTATCCGTCTGGCAAAGAGTATGGAATGCGGTTATCCGCCACGCAATAACCAACCCATAGCGGGGCATCCGTCGGAGTGGATGATTATGCGCGATATGCTGTCGGCAGGCATTGCCATTTATGATGAATATCCCGATATGTACAATCATGTTATTACCATGCTCTATCGTGATTATATCCCGGCACGCAACTATTTCTATGAGGGGCAGAACTATCACCAGGGCACGAATTATGTACATGTCCGCTTTGCCTGCGACCTCTTTCCTTTGTGGATTTTGGATAAGATGGGAGCCGGTAGCATTTACAGCTCTTCGGCGAGATTTGTGCTTTACGACATTATCTACCGCCGGCGTCCCGACGGAGTGTTGATGCCTGCGGGCGATGATTATCCGCAGAACCGTCCCGCATTGCTTACCATGCCAACGCCTATGTTCTTGGCTTCCAGCTATTATAAAGACGAGTACCTGGCTTATGAGTTCGAGCGTAATCCCCGGTTGGACAAGTCGGGCAACGAGTCCATGAACCATTGCCTGATATACGAACTGTTGTGGCGCGACTACACCCTGAAAGGCAAGTCCCCCGACGACCTTCCTTTGACACGTTATTCCGGTACTCCCTACGGCTGGATGATTGCCCGTACCGGTTGGGATGCCAACAGCGTGATTGCCGAGATGAAAATCAACGAGCAATTCGTGGGCAACCACCAGCACATGGACGGCGGCAGTTTCCAGATTTATCACAAAGGGCCTTTGGCTATCGATGCCGGTGCTTATAGCGGTAGTTCGGGCGGTTACAACAGTCCCAACAATAAAAATTACTTCAAACGCACCATTGCCCATAATTCATTGCTGGTGTACGACCCAGACGAAAAGTTCGGCTGTTGGAACTATGGCGGAGGCGGAAAAACGCGGTTTGCAGCCAATGACGGCGGGCAGCGTATGTGCGGCGAAGGTTGGAAAACTTGCAATTCGCTCGACAGCCTTTTATCCGAGGAGTATACGGTAGGCAGCGTGTTGGCTCATGGATTTGGCCCTGACGCGCAGGCTCCCGATTATTCTTATTTGAAGGGGGATATTACACAAGCCTATACCCGGAAAGTGAAAGAGGCGAAACGTTCTTTCGTATTCCTCAACTTGAAGTCCGAAACCGTGCCTGCCGCACTTATTGTATATGATAAAGTATCGGCTTCCAACCCCGATTTCCGTAAATACTGGTTGCTGCATAGCATCGAAGAACCCACGCTTGAAGGTAATACTTTCACCGTGCGGCGCACCAAAGACGGTGATAGAGGTATGCTGCATAATACCGTCCTTTTACCTCAGGCGGATAATCTTCGTATTGATAAGGTTGGCGGGCCCGGCAAGGAAAACTGGGTGTTCGGAACTAACTATCCCAACAATGCCGTAGCTCCTTATCTTGACAATGCCAACGAGCGTGGAGCTTGGCGGGTAGAAGTTTCACCCGCTGCCCCTGCCGTTACCGATAACTTCCTGAATGTGATACAGGTTGCCGATAACCGATGCAACAAGTTGAACGCAGTGCAGCGTATTGAGGATAACCGGATAGTAGGTGTTCAGTTAGCCGATCGTGTCGTTACTTTTGCCAGGAGCAGCGAACCGCTGCAGAAAGATTTTACCCTTACAGTTAACGGTACAGGTACATATAAATTTGTCATTACCGACCTTAAAGCAGGAAACTGGCAAGTAAAGAAGGACGGTCGCATCTTTATTCCGTTGACCGAGGTGCAGGCTTCCGATGGAGTACTTACTTTTGAGGGGAGTGCCGGTAGTTATGAATTTTGTAGGTAATAATTTTAAATAAACAATAGAGCAGGTATTTAACTTGTTCTATTGTTTCTATTATTTGCACTGTTGATAAAATAATGTAGTTATGAAACAATACGAAGCTGTCATAGAAACCTTAGATAAGTTGGGTGGAGTCGCAACTTTAGGAGAGTTGAACAGAGAAGTTTTTAAAATAAGCGACTGTGAATGGAAAACAAAAACTCCATTTGCCAGTATCCGCCGCATTGTGCAACAGACTAAGGGGATCTATAAGATAAAGCCCGGATTATATGGACTTGAGAAGTATAGAAAACAGATAGAAGATAGGGGGATTATTGTTGAAACCGAGAAGAACAAAGATTCGAACGATGTCATAATGTTCAACCATACTTACTATCAAGGTATTCTATTAATAATAGGGAAGTACCGTAACATGCAGACTTTCGTACCCAAACAAGATAAAAACAAGAAATTCTACGATGGGCACAAGTTACACGAACTTTCTACTCTTGCAGAACAGCCGCCTTATTCCTATCCTCAACTGATAAAGCGCAGTGCTACCATTGATACAATATGGTTTAACGGACGTAATATGCCTCATTCATTTTTCGAGATAGAACATTCTACGGACATTCAGAACTCTTTACTGAAATTCAACGACCTGCAAGATTTCTATGTAAGAATGGCTATCGTTGCCGATATAAAGCGCAAACCCGAATTTGAAGCTAAGATGCGTTTTCATGCTTTCGATGATTTACGATTGAACAAACGTGTGTCATTTTTAAGTTATGATGCCCTTGTTAAGCAA
>ENA-OQDT01001332-OQDT01001332.1-human-gut-metagenome-genome-assembly--contig:-NODE-1332-length-14571-cov-4.297563_pt1 | contig 14571 bp, 14 predicted proteins | sample MGYA00242786_ERZ504617 | MGnify/ENA primary metagenome ERZ504617 (study PRJEB26092, sample SAMD00036337) | human gut metagenome | host: Homo sapiens | study: EMG produced TPA metagenomics assembly of...
TTATAAGGACTACACCATTAGCGGCTCTGGCACCATAAATAGCAGCTGAAGTTTGCATCCTTCAAGACTTCCATGCTTTTCAATGTCGTTGGGATTTACACTGTTCATGTCGTCCATAGGCAGTCCGTCAATTTACAAAAAAGAGGATTAGAGTTTTCCATTTTGTACCGACACCACGAATTACCAGCTTGGGCGCTGATCCCGGCTGACCTGAATTTGTCACAACGTTTCACACCACTAACCCTACCGCTCAATGCATTTACGGCATTTGCAGGCTTGGATTGCAATAAATCATCGGAATCGATGCTGCTGATGGCACCTGTAACTAACACTTTTTTTCTTAACCTCATATCCTATTGCTACAACTTCATCGAGTGCAATGGCGGAGGTTTTTAATTGAACGTCTATTGTAGACTGACCTTTATACACAATATTCTGTGTATCATATCCTACGAAGCTATAAATCAATGTCGATTCCATTGGTACATTTTCCAAAACATAAATTCCGTCCAAATCCGAAATAATACCGTTTGTTGTACCCTTAACTAAAATGCTTGCACCTATCACAGGTAAGCCATCGGAATCTGTTATACAACCAGAAACTCTCCCGTTCTGTGCTTTTAATGGTAAGCTGAACATTATAAGAATCAGCATACACATTAATGATAGTGTTCTGTTCATAATCTAGAGTTTTTTGTAATTAGTGTTTTTCTTAAAATAAAAAGTTTTGTTCTATCAGTTGCGCGCTACTTACTGACACTTGCAAATATATATACTATGTAATATAACCAAAGGGGGAAAATTTCATTTAAATAGGGGGGGGGAAATAGATTAACTAAATATTTTAAGGAAAAATGGCTGTTAGAATCCATTCCCAGACTCCAACAGCCATTTTATCACTAACAATCGCCTGTTAATCAATATATTTTTCTGCCCATTTCCTTAAGATTTGCATCCCTGCCCAGTGGAACAAAAGTAAATCCGTATGAATAGCTTCCCTTCAGAAGACGCTTGTCTATTGAAGGACGGGCTTTCAGACTCCAGCTATCTGTTCCGCCCACTCCAGCCTGAACCAGGTCGATATTAAGAGTATTAGAATACAAGTCCTTTTCAAGTTCATTTATATGTTTAGCCTTATCAATCGCATTCTGCGACATCTCCCACACTGAAACAGATAGGGGTTCATCGCCGACAATCATCACACCTGCCTTATCCGACTGCAAGGCAAACCATCTCACGTCACAACGGTTTCCGTTTTCCTGCGGCATTACATAGTCAAATCCCAGAGCGGACACCTTGCAGTTATATATAGACACCATTGCAGAGGCTTTTCTGTCGGAATAGTTTTCCCATGGGCCACGTCCATAATATGTCACATCCGACAAACGATTGGTACATTCGCATTGCAATCCTACGCGCAACATTTCTGATATTTCAGGAGACTTCATCATTGAATAATGAACGCCTATTGTTCCGTCTGCTTTTACTTTATAATTCAAGGTAAGTCTCAGTCTTTCATCTATAGCCTTTAGCACCTTAACCTCAAGATTGCCTTCCGATTTGCGTACATCTATAGAAACTGTCTTTAGCTTTAATGGAGCATCTTTCCAGAATGCAAACAGTCTATCGACCTTCCATCCTCGCCAGTCATTGTCTGTTGACGCTCTCCAGAAGTTTGGTTTCAGAGCAGATGTGATGATACTTTCATTATCTATCTTATACTGACTGATATAACCATCACTGATATTCAGATAAAAGTTCTTTCCCTTCACGCTGATGTCTTTCTTGTTATCTGAATCGATTTCCATATCCAATGTAGTATCAACGCATTCTACTATCTTTGGTAAAGAAAGATACTTAAACTGTTCCCAGGCAACCTCGTATCCAGCTTTGGCATACAGATTGTCATTCTTGAGCCTGGCACTCAGGCATAACCAATATTCCGCACCGTCATCGGCCTTGAAATTCTGAATAGGAAGTTTTAGTTTACAGCTCTCACCAGCTGGTGTTGTCGGCACAATAATCTCACCTTCCTGCAATACACTGTCTTCGTCCTTCAATTGCCAAAAATAACGATACTCATCTGTTGAAAGGAAGAAGTTTCTGTTTTTTACAGTTATCTCTCCACTATAGACATTATCAGTTGTAAATGATACAGGAGCAAACACGTACTTGCATTCCTCAGTAGCAGGTTTAATGGAGCGGTCGGCACTGATAACACCATTTATACAGAAGTTTTGGTCGTTGTGCTCCCCTTTCTCATAGTCACCACCATAATTCCATGATTTCTTATTATATTTCCGTTCATTATCCAGCAATCCCTGGTCTATCCAGTCCCAAATATATCCGCCGGCAAGCGCATCATGAGAACGTATTGCATCCCAGTATTCTTTCAGCCCGCCGGTAGAGTTTCCCATAGAATGTGCATATTCACACATTATTATCGGACGGTTCATGACCGGATTCTTAGTCATTGCTATAAGCTCATCGACCATAGGATACATACGGCTAATGACATCGACGTATAAAGGATCATCGGGATTGGCATACACACAAAGCTCTTTCTTTGCCGGTTTGACATCTTCGTTCACATTAAAATCTATCTCACTAGTAACGATTGACGCTTCCTTACGTCCGATAGGTTTGTATAAAGGATTTTCCGGCTGTCCTTGCGCCCCCTCGTAATGAACAGGACGGGTTGGGTCATAATCTTTCAGCCATCCTGACAGAGCTGCATGATTAGGGCCGCATCCAGACTCGTTGCCCAACGACCACATAAACACAGAAGGATGGTTCCTGTCTCTCACAGCCATTCTTACCACTCTCTCCATGAACGAGTTAGCCCACTCAGGCCTATTGGACAGATACCCCCTTTGATGATGAGTTTCAAGATTAGCCTCATCCATTACGTATATACCATACTTATCGCACAGTTCATAGAAATAAGGGTCGTTAGGATAATGCGATGTGCGGACTGTATTGAAGTTATAACGTTTCATAAGCAGAACGTCTTCGAGCATCTCCTCGCGGGTGACAGTCTTTCCTCCTGTCTCGCTATGGTCATGGCGGTTTACGCCAATGAGTTTAATAGGAGTGTCATTCACCAGAATCTGATTGCCTTTTATTTTAATATCCCTGAAGCCTACCTTACTACTTCTCGCATCCACCACATTGCCCTTATTGTCTGTGAGCTTTAGAACCAGAGTATATAGATAAGGGTGTTCAGAATTCCATAACTCCGGCTTGGAAACGATTCCCTCCATCATTCCGTAATAAACATTATCGCGCTGAGGATAAGGTTCGTTCACCACATAATCGGCAGTAACGGTAATATCTTTTCCAAACACCGGTTTCCCATCGGCATCATATAATTGGGCTGACAGATTCCATCCCTTCAAATCATCCATATTCTGATTTGTTATTTCCGGACGGATCTGTAACCGTGCAATATTCTTCCGGAAATCGATGCGTGTCCTTACTCCATAATCATATATTGCCACCTGCGGAATGGACATGATATATACTTCACGATGGATACCAGCCATTCGCCAGTGGTCGGCATCTTCCATATAACTTCCGTCGGTCCACTTATACACTTGCACCGCCAGTTTATTCTCCCCCTTCTTAACGTATTCGGTAATATCAAATTCAGTAGGCAGACAACTGTCTTCGGAATATCCCACCTTCTGTCCGTTTATCCATACATTAAATCCCGAATAGACGCCTCCGAAATGGAGTATAATCCTGTCGTTCTTCCACTTGTCAGGAACAACAAACTCCTTGATATAACACCCCGTCTGATTATTCCTGTCAATATATGGCGGACGAGCAGGGAAAGGATAAATAGTATTTGTATATATAGGATAGCCATATCCCTGCATCTCCCAACATGAAGGAACAGGAATAGTTTTTCCATGATGATGAATTGTACTCCACTTTATAAAAACCGGCGGGAGCCAATGCCATATCCTCGGAAAAGTTAAACTTCCATTGGCCGTTCAACGACATATACTCCGATTTCTCTCTGTCTCCATCCAAAGCCCAATCCACTCTCCGGAAAGAATAAGTAGTACTGCGGGAAGGTAAACGGTTAATTCCGTTTATGGTCTGGTCCTGCCATACATTCTGATTGTTTCTCCACTGATTGGCACCATTGTCCGATGCAGACAGAGATTGCATAAAGAAAAATAACACAGAAAATGAAAAAATAGATTTTAAGTTCAAGTTCATAAATTCGCATTTTAAGTTTCTATGCAAATATATAAGTATAACGAACAATGAATAGGGGGTATTTCTATCTATATAGAGTGGTATTTTTAAATATGAGCTTAGACTTTACAGAACATCGTCCGGAATACTATGCTATGTAGCACTCTATATGAAAATATTATATATTCCCAAGTCACAAGCCTTTTCAAACAATTTTTATATATTCTCATCCTATCCCTTACATCAAAGATAAATCCCAATCCAGCTTTGCCAGCCGCATTTATTTCTTTTTTCAGGAGAATTTTCTTTATGGCTATCGCCATGAAAATTCACCTGAAAAAGAATTGCGGCGGCAAACGGATTGGCATTAAAGAAAAGATTACAGGGATTAACTGCGACCGACGTGACGCATAGTCGTGAATCAAAGGCGGCTATCCTTATATTCTATATATAGCCTCACAAATACTGTGAAAACCCACTTTCCCAAATAACAAAACATAGTCTGTTTATCAAATCCCGAAATAAGACAGGGATTTCAGCTCCCTCCGATCTGCATAGTCCTGTGGCTTTGCTATGCTTTTATTCCAACTCTTCCTACTTCTTTTCATTCTTTTTCTACTGTTTCTACATTCTTTCCGTAAGCGTCTCCGCGATGACGCAAAACAATGTAAAATAGTCCTATTAAGATACACAAAAGCACTTGATAACGATAATGTTATCAAGTGTAATTAGGTCAGACAAGAGTAATCCTGCTGAAAAGTATAATTATGATTTATGCCACTTGTCAGGCAAAAGTTCCCGATACGCTTCAATAGATGCAGTAGGTGGTAATGTTGCCGAACGATTCATTATATCAGAGATATACTCGAAGAAATTTATCCCTCTTTGGCGGCATGAACATGCCAGTGAATAATAAATAACAGCCCGGTTTGCCCCGGCATGGCTTCCGAAGAACAACGAATTGTGCCGCATAAGTGATATGCAACGATTAACCCGCTCGATGGCATTATTATCAAGTTGGTAATTTGGTGAGGTAAATATATTCCATATATCCGACATTTCGTTCTGCATATACGTAACGGCTTCATAAATATCGAATCAGGAATGTAACCGGGGCGTTTTGTAATTTTGGAAAGCTTTTCTTGAATCTCATCAAGTATCGGCGGAGCGTATTTTTGTCGGAAACGTAGTTCTTTTGCCTCGGTCCACCCATCCACTCCAATTGTATGAAGGTGATTGTTGTGATAAAGCCGGTTAATGAGGCTTACAATCTCCTCCGCATCGGGATCTTTTTCGCAATCCTTGAATTTTCTTTTTATATGCTGGAGGCATGGCAGCCTCATTATATTCGGAAATCCTTGTTTCCCCAGTTTACGATAAGCGGTCAGACCGTCACTTTGAATAGTTCCTTTATAGTCCTTCAAAAAATCAAAGATAATTTCCTCTTTTCTGGAACCGTCTTCATAGAAAAAATAAACCAGTCCCAAATTATGAGCTACCGCCACCCAGACATAACCTTTTTTGACATGTAGACCGTTCTTGCCGGGTTCTTTAATGAGGACTTTGGCGTAGGTCTCGTCACATCCCATATATTTGTCTGATAAGACAGCCATGCGCATGGTATTGTAAAGATTGTCAAGAAGTACTGCCGCTTTCTTGAGCAGGTTATGCGCAGTCGACTTGGGCAATTCAAATCCGTTGTCCTTGAAATATTTAACGATACGCTCCACCGGCATTGTGTACATATAGCGTAACTGCGCCATTCCCGCAATGAACGAACCGTCATAGTTGGAATTGAATAACGGCTTGGCCGGAAGCTTACCGGAATATACCGTACCGTTCTGGCTGTAGAAATATTGCCGACGTATGCGCTTGATGAATTTCCCCGGTATATATTCATAGGATATGGAATCCCTGAATTTCATAAAACGGGCCAACACCGGATTAAAATCCTTGTCCGTGGGATACAATTCCTCCATGACAGTCTCAATATCGAAATATTCCTTACGTTTTACGCCGTTGTTCCCTCTTTCTTTGGGAGCATAGGCACTCTTGGTCGGAGAAGAGGAGGGCATGGTTTTATTTTCAACTTCCGAGGAGGTCATAACGGATGGTTTGTGCTTTTCAGACTTGTTGGATACAAGCTTTGACAGCCCCTTGTTTATCCTCTTCTGCTTGTTTACGTCCGCATCCTTTTCCAATAATGCTTCCTGCATGGATGTTATGGTCGACATCAGTTCCTCGCGTTTAAGATTGGCTATGGCGAGTTCAGTCCGGAGTTCCTCTATGGTCTTTCCCAGGTCGTCAATGCGCGCCAGCAAGACCCGGTTGGTCTCGTTGGCGACATCCAACTGTTGTTGTAGAACCAATGTAAAATCAGACTTTTCATACCATAAAAATAATGAAAAAATCTGATTTTACCAAGCGGATTTTGATATTATTTCTTTGTATATCAAATAATTATCAGTTGCTACAGGCAATTCTAAAGCGTTTTTTAAAACGGAGTTCTTGAGCAGTTATCCCTCGCATTATGAAATAAAACGTGTACCAGTCAAGTTCGTACACGCCTTTTTCCGTGCTATAACGAGGAAGGTCAAAAGTGCCTCTTGTGAGCCGTTTATAATATAGGATAAAACCGTCTCCATCCCAACGAAGAAGTTTTATACGTTTCCGGTCATGGGAAAAGAATACAAATATATCTCCTGAAACCAATGAAAGTGCAGGATGGGTATAAACTAGTTTGGAAAGGCCGTCAATACCATAACTCATACGGACAGGTTCCGGAAAGAAAAAGTACCGGTTGTTTTCTGATAGTTCAAACATGGTGTCGGGAGTATTTATTTTCGTCTTTGGTCTTTATCATAAGTATACAGGAATGTACACAATTCTATGACAGAGCATTCCTCCACATGAATGCTCTTCCCGTCAGGACAGCTAATAGTCACTCCTCTGAACATATCAGAGCGGGTCCCACCATTGGGCCGGAACTGAACCATGACCATGGAAGACTGCCGGGGAATCTTCGCATTGAGGCTTGCTGCCTTTTGCAATTGTCTGACGCTAACCTTCATAAATCTCATCCAGCGTAACATGTCATAATAACTTGTTCCCATTCTGGCGCAATGAACTTTCAACGAATAACGTGGATTGGAATCCAGCTCTTTCCGGTATGTATCCAGTGTCTTTCCGAATCTTGCTTGTGCCTTGTCCCCGTTGGAAGGGTGCGGAATATAAGGCTGTCTGCTGCCTTTGGGAACCTCTATGCCTTTGGCTGCACATATTTGCGCCCGTATGGAGAAAAAATCCATATTGTTAATTGCCAGCCAATTCGCCATTCCCCTATAACTGATATTGTGCCTTTCACAAAAATCAACGAAACGTAGATTAATATCATTATCAAGTTCAGTCTTCAAGAGTCCGAGGCTGTTTAAGTACAATTCATTTGAATTTTGAGGCAGACCGGTCTTCAGGCGTACTTCATTGCATAGTCTGGTGAAGCTTCTTCCGGTGGTTCGGAGCCATCTGTTAAAATGGTCATAATTGATTGAATGCTTTTCGCAGAACGATACTAAGGATTTTTTAGGATCTTGAGCCAGTTCTTTTTTTAGAACTTCCAACAATGTAGGATATTCCAAGGGAATCGGGTTGGGATTTTCTATTACCATGATTCGTTTTTTTATTGATTTATGCAAAAGTAAAAGTCGTTTTTGAGATGCGCTATACGTCATCGCGGAGACGCTTACTTCTTTCCTATTCTTCGTATGACATTTGATGACACCTGATGACATCTAATGTCATCTATTTGTAAATCAATTGTTTACTCAATTTATCACTTTACATTTGGACTGTGAAACAAATCAAGTAGTCACTCAAAACAAAAGATTATGGCACAAGAAAACAGTCCTGACAAGGAAAAAAGGCAAGGCCGGACTAAGAAACCGGAAAAGCCTTATGTGGAACAAATTGACGAACTTCTGCTGGTACATAACAAGAATGACCCAAAGGAGGGTTTGAGAGTAATCAGTAAGATGGACGAGAAAGGCAATTATCAGACGGTTACACCGGAAGAGAAGAACGAGAACTCATTTTTGAAATTCGACAAGAATTCGAGTATTCTCGAAAACTTCATCAAGAACTTCTGGAGCCAGCTGAAGGAGCCTACGCATTTCAGGCTTATCCGCATGACCTTCAACGATTACAAGCAGAACAAACAGGCTCTCAAGGACCTGGCCGAAGGCAAGAAGACAGACGCGGTAAAGGAATTTCTGAAACGCTATGAAATCGTACCGAAGGCAAACAATCAGAAAAACAGTCAAACAAAAGAGGAGGAAACAACAATGGCAAAGAAACAGGAACAGACAACACAGGCTCAGCCTGAACAGGTATCACAGGTGGAAGCTGCCGCACAGGGGCGCGAACAGCAGGAACCACAAGGTCAGCAGACACCCACGTACCGCTACAACGAGAACATGATTAATTGGGAGGAACTGGGTAAGTTCGGCATATCCAAAGAAATGCTGGAGCAGTCCGGACAGCTTGACAGCATGTTGAAAGGATACAAGACCAACAGAACCATGCCGCTGACACTCAACATTCCTGGGGTACTGACCGCAAAACTTGATGCACGCCTTTCGTTCATATCCAACGGCGGGCAGGTCATGCTGGGCATCCACGGTATCAGAAAGGAACCTGAACTGGACCGTCCTTATTTCGGACATATCTTCACGGAAGAGGACAAGAAAAACCTGCGTGAAAGTGGAAACATGGGACGCGTGGCTGACCTTAACCTGCGTGGCAACACGACAGAGCCGTGTCTGATTTCCATTGACAAGAATACCAACGAACTGGTAGCCGTACGGCAGGAGCATGTCTATATCCCGAATGAAATCAAAGGGATAACCTTGACTCCGGACGAAATCCAGAAACTGAAAAACGGAGAACAGATATTCGTAGAGGGAATGAAGTCCAATCAAGGTAAAGAGTTTAATGCCAATCTGCAATATAGTGCGGAAAGAAGAGGCATCGAATTTATCTTCCCGAAAGACCAGGCCTTCAACCAGCAGACACTCGGCGGTGTGCCGCTTTCCCCCATGCAGCTCAAAGCGTTGAACGAAGGACACACCATCCTTGTAGAGGATATGAAACGAAAGAACGGCGAACTGTTTTCTTCCTTTGTTACCATGGACAAGGTTACAGGCGGGCTCCAATATACGCGCCACAATCCGGAAACGGGAGAAATCTACATACCAAAGGAAATCTGTTCGGTACAGCTCACACCGGAGGACAAGGAAGCGTTACGCAAAGGGCAGCCCATCTATCTTGAGAACATGATCAACCGTAAAGGTGAGGAATTCTCGTCATTCGTCAAGCTGGACCTGGCAAGCGGAAGACCACAGTATTCCAGAACTCCGGACGGTTTCAACGAACGACAGGCACCAGCCATCCCGGCTGAGGTTTACGGACACCTGCTTTCGGCACAGGAAAGAGCTAATCTTCAGGACGGAAAGGCTATCCTCGTAACGGGTATGAAAGGTCCCAACGGCAAACCGTTCGATTCCTATCTGAAAGTAAACGCAAACACCGGACAGCTGCAATATTTCCAGGAAAATCCGGATGTGCGCCGCAATACTTCACAGCGTGCTTCACAGACTGACAATACCCAGCAGCAGGAACAGAAGAAGGGAGCAAAACAGGCTGTCTGACCTGAACGGGATTCAAATCATTCAAATCATCAATTACTAAAAAAGGAAAGAACATGAACAAGACCAATCATCATATCTACAAGACTGAACAAATCGACTGGGAGAAACTGGAATCGGTAGGTATCAGCAGATCGCAAATTGAAAAGGACGGAAACATGGACCTGCTCCTTCAGGGAGAGGAAACCAATGTCATGTCCATTAAAATCAAGACTCCTGTATTTTCACTGACCATGGACGCCACACTCAGTCTGATTGAAGACGAGAATGGAAATCCGGTCATCAGCGTAAACGGTATCAACCCTTCAGGTGAATAAATAAGAAACCATAATGTATCATCTCTCTTTCCATACGGACTTACCGTATGGAAAGAGATAAAAACAGAATTTATCATGATTGCCATATTAACAGACAAACCAAGTGTAGGAAAAGAAATCGGAAGAATCATCGGTGCAACCAAAGTAAGAAACGGATATGTGGAAGGAAACGGCTACATGGTTACATGGACTTTCGGGAACATGCTGTCACTGGCCATGCCGAAGGACTACGGAACCCAGAAGCTGGAACGGAATGACTTTCCTTTCATCCCGTCCGAATTCGAACTGATGGTACGGCATACACGCACCGAGAACGGATGGATACCGGACATTGATGCCGTGCTCCAGCTTAAAGTAATCGAGAGAGTGTTTCAGGCATGCGATACCATCATTGCGGCTACCGATGCCAGCCGTGACGGGGAAATGACATTCCGCTATGTCTATCAATACCTGAACTGTACACTGCCTTGCTTCCGTCTGTGGATTTCCTCTCTTACCGACGAGTCTGTGCGTAAAGGCATGGAAAACCTGAAGCCGGACAGTTGCTACGACAGCCTGTTCCTTTCTGCCGACAGCCGCAACAAGGCGGACTGGATTCTCGGAATCAACGCCAGCTATGCCATGTGTAAGGCGACTGGCCTTGGCAACAATTCCCTCGGACGGGTGCAGACACCGGTACTGGCTGCCATCAGCAGACGCTACCGTGAAAGGGAGAACCATATTTCATCGGACAGCTGGCCCATCTACATCAGCCTGCAAAAGGACGGCATCCTCTTCAAGATGCGCCGCACACAGGATCTTCCCGACAAAGAATCCGCAACAATGTTTTTTCAGGACTGCAAGCTGGCACATCAGGCACAGATTACAGGTATCAGTCACAGCGTAAAGGAAATACTTCCACCGGATCTGCTTGACCTGACACAGCTTCAGAAGGAAGCGAACATCCGCTATGGTTTTACCGCATCAGAGGTGTATGACATCGCCCAGTCTCTTTATGAAAAGAAACTGATTTCCTATCCGCGGACTTCCAGCCGTTATCTGACGGAGGATGTGCTTGACTCGCTTTCACCAATCATGGCGCGTCTGCTATCATGGGAGCTGTTCCCTGCCGCTAAAGGAACTGGAGGTATTGACATATCCAGTTTGTCCCGCCACGTAATAAACGCAGAAAAAGCCAATGTACATCATGCCATCATCATTACAGGTATCCGTCCCGGAAATATGTCCGAAAAGGAAATGCAGGTTTACAGACTTGTAGCCGGAAGGATGCTTGAAACATTCATGGCTCCATGCCGCATAGAAACGACAAATGTTGAAGCGGTTTGTGCGGCACAGCATTTCAAGGCCGAACAAACAAGAATCATTGAAGCCGGCTGGCATGATGTGTTTATGCGTTCCGACATGGTTCCAAAATCAGGATATTCTGTCAATGAACTCCCCGAAGTGGAGAAAAGTGATACTCTGAATGTATGCGGATGCAACATGGTACACAAGAAACAGCTGCCGGTAAATCCGTTCACGGATGCAGAACTGGTGGAATACATGGAACAGAACGGACTGGGTACAGTATCCTCACGTACCAATATCATCCGTACACTGGTTAACCGTAAGTATATCCGTTATTCAGGGAAATATATCGTTCCGACCCCGAAAGGCATGTTCACCTACGAAACCATCCGTGGAAAGAAAATTGCGGATACTTCACTCACCGCAGACTGGGAAAAACAGCTGGCCGGACTTGAAAGCGGAATGATAACCGGACAGGACTTCCTGAACAGGATCAGGACTCTCGCCAAGGAAATGACTGATGACATTTTCAACACCTATTCCACAAAAGAAGAATAACATCTATACCTAATCAACCAAGAGAATGCAGGCCTGAAGGTCTGCATTTTTTTGTATCCGTACAGAAAAGAATATGTTTTTCCGCTTTTAAGCGGCAAAGGTCTTGGATTGCCTGCCTTTTGCCGCAAGGCTGCCCTCAAGGGCTTGGCTGGACAGGAAAAAATCATCCTCGCTGCGCTCCGGTATTTTTTCCTGCCAGGCCTTGCGCAAAAAGGCAATCCAAGAGGCCGGAGGCCTATAAAATCGGGAAAACACATCCCGATGGGATTATTCATTCATAAAATTAAGGATTATGAAACTACAGATTATCGAAAGTATCAGCAAGCATGCGGTAACCCTGGTACTGGTTATCGGAATACTTATGCTGACAGAAAAAGGTATCATAGCCTACAGGTATTATTGCAATGCTCCTGCTCACCGGAGGAATCATAGGATTTCTTTTCAGAGTTCTTCTACTGATTGTCAGGATAGCATTTATCTTTTTCATTGTCGGACTCCTGTTTTTCTAACCAATAAAACCTACATATATGAAAACAAGTACATGTATATCTTCCGCTCCTGTCATGCCGGCTGTATGGCCACAGAGCGAACATATCCGACCGGTCAAAAGACGTCTGCCCAATACTGTTGATGAGCCTAAAAACATCGGCTACTATCTGGAATCTCTGCGTGATATTGCAAGCAGACCGGACAGGGAGGATGTCCTGAAAGAATTCTTCAAGGAAACTTATGTATAACCATAAAATTTTTCAATTATGTTTTTTCAATCAATTTATCAGATGATTACAGCGGGTACGGATCTGAACATCAATATCCGTAAAGTGGACAACAGCCTGAGCGTAGCAGTCATGCCAAGGCGGAACAGCCTGAAAGAGGATACGCGGCAGAACATGGTGCCGCTGGTAGTGAACGGAACACCGGCAGAACTGGATATGGGCTTCCTGCAGACCATACTCCAACCGATACAGAAGGTACAGGGGCTGCTTGTCAATGCGGAAAATTTCGAAAAACAGGCAGAAAAGGCTACATCACAGGCCAAATCATCCAAAACTCCAACAGTACCGGCTGAATCAAAGGAAGCCAGGGAAAAACGTGAAAAGATGGAAAAGCTCCTCAAGAAGGCTGATGATGCAACTGTCGAAAAAAGGTTCTCCGAAGCAATGACATGGCTGAAACAGGCACGGGTGCTGGCTCCTTCAGAAAAACAGAAGGAGATTGACGAAAAGATGCAGGAAGTACAGAAACAGGCCAGCGAAGGAAGTCTGTTCGGTATGACAGAGGAACCGGCACCGGTAATTCCCCAACCACAAGGCAACATGAACGGTCAGCCACAGCCCGGTATGCAAACAAGCATATTCCCGGAGCAACCAACCCATACTATGAATCCTGAACCTGTCATGCAGCCTGCTCCACAACAGATTCCACAGGAAATGCCTCAACCGGTATATGGAACGAACGGAGCATATATCCAACCTGCTCCAAACCGCCCCGTAATGCAAGGAACAAGTATGCCACAAGGAGCTACAATGCAGCCCTATCCGCAGCAGCCGGCTTACCAGCCTGAGACGGTTCCTTATCCACAACAACAGGTACGGCAGCCGACAAACGGCCATATACCGAACGGAACAGCACAGGTACAGAACGGAAACGGACGGGAATACCAGACTGCACCGGCTACACATGAGACATTCTGCTTCGATCCGGAAGACGAGAATGACAGGGAACTTCTAAGAGAGGACCCATATGCGGAATATCCGGATTTTCCGGCTGAGTACCGGATGAAGGACGAGGCACAGGTAGAAATGGTATACTGCTGATATACAAAATAAATGATTTGTAAAACCAATAAACTATAAACAATATGGCACTGGAAATTAAAGGAATGAAAAGAGTATTCAAGATGAAGAAAAACAGTCAGGAAATCGTACTGGACGATCCGAACGTAAACATGTCTCCGGCTGAAGTGATGGACTTCTATTCAATGAACTATCCAGAACTGACCACCGCGACCGTACATGGGCCTGAAATCGAGGACGACCGGGCGGTATATGAATTCAAGACAACCATCGGAGTGAAAGGGTAAGGACATGAAAAAAGGACAACTTAAAGACAAGAAACCATGTACACAACTTACGGAACGGGCTTTGGAAAATTTAGCCAGACTTATCATATCGGAACTCGAAAATACGGACATAAGCCGGGGTATCAGGAGCAGGAAGAAAAGAAGACTCCCTCCAGCAGAAAGCCTCATGGTTTTCTGAACACGAGAATACCTTCCATCGCTCCCGATCTGTATGTGGAGAATGACAGGGATGCAACGGTAAATGTCACCACCAAAGAGAATCTTGATTTCCTGTACCGTTCAGCCATGAAGTGTAGATACTAATTGAAAAGTGCGCCAATATTCCAGTTGAAAATTGCGCCACCATAGGATAAGTATAATGACCTTTGTATAATCCAAATGCAAAGGTAAAATGAAGACTATGGTAGAAAGACAATCA
>ENA-OQDT01001334-OQDT01001334.1-human-gut-metagenome-genome-assembly--contig:-NODE-1334-length-14546-cov-10.056384_pt1 | contig 14546 bp, 12 predicted proteins | sample MGYA00242786_ERZ504617 | MGnify/ENA primary metagenome ERZ504617 (study PRJEB26092, sample SAMD00036337) | human gut metagenome | host: Homo sapiens | study: EMG produced TPA metagenomics assembly of...
TTCAGTACTGTATTTGGAAAATTGATTTCTTTTGGAAAAGATGGAAAAGAGTATCTGACTGAAGGACCGAGAATGAATGTATACCGTGCAACAATCGATAACGACATGTACAAGAAAGAGGACTGGATGAATAAATATTTATTCAGAAACCGGTAGAAGAGACAGAATATGTCAGCTGTCTGAAAGAAGACGATAAGGTGATCGTCCGGATCGGAACATTCTTCAGTTGCTATAACCAGTCCTGGGGATTTGAATGTGATTACACTTATACGGTTTATTCTTGTGGACAGATGAAGGTGGAAATTCAGGGAAAAGCTGTTCAGAGAGGAAAACTGGAACCAGCGTTCTTACCACGTATCGGAGTCATTATGAAAGGAAATGAAAAACTTTCAGAAGACGATGTGGTATGGTATGGGACCTGGTGAGAGTTATGTAGACAGTAAGGCTGCATCTATTATGGGAATTTACGAAAATACAGTTGACGGAATGATGACAGATTATGTATTCCCACAGGAAAACGGACATCATGAACAGGTGAAATGGTTCCGTATTGGAGATGGAAAAGATGGTCTGTTATGCAAGATGGAGGAGAAGCTTGGTCTGAACCTTGCTAATTATACCGATGAAAGTCTGGAAAAAGCACAGCATCCATTTGAAATTGAAAAAGCGGATGATGTGATTATCCATCTGGATTATCGCCAGTCAGGACTTGGAAGCAACAGCTGTGGAGAAGAACAGTTGGAAGAAAATAAAGTAAAACTTCAGGATTTTGCAATGGCATTTACTGTGCAGGCAGCAGAATGCGGAACCGAAATCCGGAAGGCAAGAAAACAGTATATCGATTAAGAATAAAGGAGACAATCATATATGAGCAGAGAAATGTTTTCAGGAAATCTGAGAAACAGATTACATAGCGATGAATGGCTCATCTGGCAGGATCAGTATGAGGCAAAAGAGAATCTCAAATATGAGAGTTTGTTTGCACTTTCCAATGGCTACCTCGGAATCCGGGGAAGTCATGAGGAAGGAACAAAGATTACACTTCCATATCTTTATATCAATGGAGTGTTTGACAAGTCAGAGACATTTATGCGTGAACTTTCCACACTTCCGAACTGGCTTGGAATCAGACTTTATGTAGAAAAAGAATTGATTGGAATTGAAGACTGTGAAATTTTGGAATTTTCAAGAGTGCTTGATATGAAAGGAGCTTTTCTTGGAAAGAGAGTTCGTCTGAAGGACTCAAAAGGAAGAGAGACTTTGATCGAAGGAATCCGGTTTGTGAGCAGAAACAATGTACACAGGATGGGAATCCGGCTTATGTGACACCGCTCAACTACAGTGGAATTATTGAAGTAGAAGTATTATTGATGGTACGATCATTAATTTTATGATGCACCACGCTTTAAGGTAAAACATACTTATATGCAGCGAATGAAAAGCTGGCAGCAGATGGATGTTATGTGGAAGTTGCAACCAGAGAAAATCATCTGCATGTAGGTTGTGGATGCCGTATCGAAGCTTATGCAGATGGAAAACAGATTCTTGGAAACAGAATGATAAGCAGATTTGGTGAGCAGAGTGTGGAATTTGGTGATATCCATGTAGAAGAAGGAAAAGAAGTAGAAATCGTAAAATATGTTTCGATGTATACAGAAAGAGAATGTCCGGCTTATGCTCTTCATACAACAATCGAAAAAGAAATTGAAGGATTTGTTGAAACGGGATTTGATCAGGAACTGAAAGCGCATGAAGATGTTTATAAGAAGATGTGGGAAAATGCAGATATTCAGATTACAGGGGATGATGAATTGAACCGTGCAGTCCGTTTTAACATCTTCCATCTGATGAGTACGGGAAACGAACATGATGACCATGTGAATGTTGGGGGCAAAGCTTTTAACAGGAGAAGAATATGGTGGACATGCTTTCTGGGATACCGAACTTTTTATGCTTCCGTTTTTCTCATGGGTATTTCCGAAGACTGCACAGAATCTGGAAAATTACAGATACCATCTTCTGGATGCAGCGCGTGCAAATGCACATAAGAATGGATATAAAGGAGCACAGTATCCGTGGGAGTCAGCAGATGATGGTACAGAGCAGTGTCCGGACTGGACCATTGAGCCGGATGGAACCTGTTATAGATGTTATGTTGCGGTATATGAGCATCATGTAACAGCAGCAGTTGCTTATGGAATCTATAATTATGTTAAGATCACGCAGGATATGGATTTCCTTTACAGCAAAGGAGCGGAGATTCTGACAGAGACAGCAAGATTTTGGGCAAGCCGTTGTGAGTACAACAAAGAGCAGGATCGTTATGAAATCAATCAGGTAACGGGACCGGATGAATGGCATGAACCGGTTAATAATAACCTCTATACCAATTATCTGGCGAGATGGAATCTCGGATATGTTCTTTCACTGCTTGCATCAATCAAGAAAGAGAATCAGGAAGCGTATGATATCCTGATCGAAAAGACAGGACTTACAGAGGCGGAAACTGCACACTGGAAAGAAGTGCAGGAAAAGATGTATCTGCCAAGAAAAGAAGGCACAAGACTTCTGGAACAGTTTGAAGGATATTTCGAGCTTGATAATGTAACAATCGAAAAATATGATGAGAATGACTGGCCAGTACGTCCGGATGCACTTAAGACAAAAAGAGCAAGAGAGACACAGATCAATAAGCAGGCAGATGTTGTTATGCTGTTACACCTTATGGGAAATGAATTTGATGAAGAAACGATTAAAGAAAACTACGCTTATTACGAAAAGCGTACACTTCATGGTTCTTCATTGAGTCCGAGTATTTTCTCTGTTATGGGGCTTAAAGTAGGGGATGATTCAAAAGCATATCGGTATCTTCGCCGCGCAGCCTTTATTGACCTGTTGAATATGCAGGGAAATACAAGAGAAGGAATCCATGCGGCAAATACTGGTGGAGTATGGCAGACAATTGTATTTGGGTTTGCAGGTGTAGCGCAAAGAGAAGATGGTATGTTGAAAGTTCATCCGAATATGCCAAAGGAATGGCAGGGATTAACATTCCGTCTGCATTATAGAGGGGCATGGCTTGAAATTACGGCAGATGGAAGTAATCAGGCAAAGGTCATTCGTCTTGCAGGAGAACCTGTAGAAGCTGAAATAAATGGAAAAGTAACAACAATCTAAAAAAGAGACGGGAGGATATATGATGAAAAAATGGCTGGCAATCGGAGGACTTATACTGGTTACGGTCATATGGGGAGGCGGCTTTGTCGCAAGTGATATGGCACTGGGAAGCATGAAGCCTTTCCAGATTATGATGGTAAGATTTTTGTTGGCATCTGTGCTGATGGGGATGATCAGCATGGGACAGCATAAAAAAGAAGGGAAACTTGAGAAGCGTGCAGGTGCAATAAAAGCAGGTATTCTGATGGGAATTGCACTTTTTGCAGGATTTGCACTTCAGATTATCGGTCTGCAATATACAACACCTTCCAAAAATGCATTCCTTACAGCACTGAATGTAGTTATAGTGCCGTTCATTGCATTTATAATTTTGAAGAAGAAAGTAGGCATGAAAGGAATCATTGGAGCAATCATGTCCGTTATTGGAGTAGCACTGCTTTCTTTGAATGGAAATCTTACACTGAGTCTGGGAGATGGTCTTACACTTCTCTGTGCGGTAGGATTTGCGTTCCAAATCTTTTTTACCGGAGAATTTGTGAAAAAATATCCGGCATCTGTACTGAACATGGTGCAGATGATCACAGCATTTGTATTATCGGCAGTCAGTCTTGTGATTTTTGGAGAGAACGATTTTCAGGTTACAACACAGGGATGGTTAAGTGTTTTGTATCTGGGAGTAATCAGTACGACTGTATGTTATCTGCTCCAGACCGCATGCCAGAAGTATGTAGATGAGACAAAAGCAGCGATTGTACTTTCAATGGAATCTGTATTTGGAACGATTTTTTCTATCATCATTCTGCATGAAGTGATTACACTTCGCATGGTGATCGGATGTGCGATCATCCTAGCCGCTGTCATCATTTCTAACTTGTCTGAAACAGAAGGAGAAGCAAAAGATGAAGAAATACAATGCAGTAATTTTGATTTGGATGGGGTAATCTGTCATACAGATAAATATCATTATCAAGCATGGAAAGCAGTTGCAGATGAACTGGGAATCTATTTTGATGAAGAAATCAATAAATCGACTCAGAGGGGTGAGCCGTATGGAAAGTTTTGAAATTATTCTGGAACGCTATGAAGGAGAAATGAGCGAAGAAGAGAAAGAATGCTGGACAACAAAGAAAAAATGATATCTATAAAGAACTTCTGAAAAATATGAGTCCTGCAGATCTGTCTGCAGAAGTAAAGGAAACATTGGATGATCTTCGTGCGAATGGATATAAACTGGCGATTGGATCATCCAGTAAAAACGCAAGATTTATTCTCGGGCAGTTGGGACTTGGAGAGTATTTTGATGCAATTTCAGACGGAAATAATATTTCATACAATCTTTCCGCGCGACATTCCCTTTTTCATCATCGGACGCCAGAACAGGAAATAGCCGAGAAAGCACCCATAAAACGCCATATTCCAGATGTTGCACCCAAGCGCCAGAAGACCGCCGTCCGCAAACAGCAGACACTGGATCAGCAGCACACCGATCATTGTTAAAAACGCGGCATACGGTCCGAGCAACGCGGTCAGCATCATACCGCCGCAGAGATGACCACTCGAGCCTGTGCCCGGAATTGTAAAGTTAATCATCTGCGCCGCAAAGACAAACGCACCCATCACTCCCATCACTGGGATCTTTTTCGGGTCGCTCTCCAGGCGTACTTTTTTTACAGAAAAACCAGCTGCTCCGCCGGAACAGACATACATTGTTGCAGCCACTGCAGGCGCAACCAGCGCATCAGCCATATGCATAATGTTCTCCTCCTTTTCGTTTTCTGTTTTTTTCTTTTTTACTTTACTACGCTAAAATTCGTCCTGCAAGCCCCCGTGGGGGTTAATTTTTTTCGGATTTTTTCATGATTCTTTTTGTTCACTTTTACCGATTTTTTATGAACATTTTGTTTAAAATTAAAGGGTGACTTTTTAACATTTATATGGTATTCTATAGACAACACAGACGGATACCCCGGTGTCGGGAGTCCGTACACACACTATCTCGAGGACAGGATTCCTGTCCGATCCGCGGCCGCCTGCACGTCATCGGGTCGCCGCGGTTTTTTCTATAGAAAAAAGCCCTCCGGGCAGGATCGCACTGCGGAAACGAGGAATTATGTCGCTTTTCCGACCCGCCGCAGCCAAAGAATCCCATAAAGCAGGATTCTTTCTTAATTATAGTGCCAAAACCGGTTCTTTACGGGTTCTGGCTGTATTTTCGAGTATTGGTGTGAATTTTATCTTGATGAGAAGGAGACTCTCTTATGAGCACAGAGAACTTAGAACACGAAGATCAAAACAGAACACCGGAACCGACCATTGATATCCGGAGCAATGAAGCACCCGCTGATCCGGAACAGGAAATTGTTTCCCAGGGTGTTCACAACTACAGCGCCGCTGAAACGTATGTGCGTCCGACCGATCCGGCCATTCTGCAGCAGCTTGAGTGGTTCCAGGACCAGAAGCTGGCACTGATGATGCATTTCGGTCTGTACTGCCAGCCGGGCATGGTTGCTTCCTGGGCATTAAGCGACAAGGATTCTGACTGGTCCCGCCACCAGGTAAACTGGGCAGACGGAGAAACGTTCAAAAAACAGTATTTTAATCTGAACCGTTCGTTCAACCCGGTCCGCTTCCAGCCGGAGGAGTGGGCACAGATGGCAGAGGACTGCGGGTTCCGCTATCTGATTCTGACCACAAAGCATCACGACGGATTCTGCCTCTGGGATACGAAATATACCGATTATAAGACAACCGCAGAGGACTGCCCGTTCCATGAGCACAAGAATGCGGATATCGTAAAAACCATGTTTGATGCATTCCGTGAAAAAGGCATCGGCATCGGCGCTTACTTTTCCAAAGCAGACTGGCACTGCCCGGACTACTGGAATGAGGAGCTTAGAAAAGACGGCATGACATCCCGCGGACCATCCTACGATCCGAAGGAGTACCCGGAGGTGTGGAACCGTTTTAAAGAATATACAAAGAATCAGGTGCTGGAGCTCTGCGAAAATTACGGCAAGCTGGATATTCTCTGGTTCGATGCCGGCTGGGTATGCGAGCATAACGGACAGGATATCGATCTTGGCGGGATCGTTGACGAAGCGCGTAAGATTCAGCCATGGGTTCTCTCCGTTGACCGTACGATCGGCGGCGCTTATGAGAACTACGTTACCCCGGAGCTCTGCATTCCGGAAGAGCCGCTGAACGTTCCGTGGGAGAGCTGCCTGACACTCGGCGTAGACTTTACGTACGAATACGGCGATCACTACAAATCCCCGCGTGAACTCGTCGGCCTGCTGGTTAACATCGTTGCCAAAGGCGGCAACATGGCACTGAACGTCAGCCCGCAGCCAGACGGCCGTATCCCGGTCGACGCCTGGGACAGCCTGAACGGCTTTGGACAGTGGATGAAAACCTACGGCGACGCCATCTACGGAACCCGCGTCTGCGCACCGTACCAGAGCGGAAACCTTTCGTTCACACAGAAAGGTGATTCCGTGTATGTATTCCGGCTGTATCCGACGGTGCAGGAATCGGTAGAGGCTGAGATTTTCGTGCCGTATACAGAAGAGAAGATTTCGGAGATCTGCATGGTGGAGAATGGGGAAACGGTTGCTTTCAGAGAAGTGGAAAGCGGACTTTGCATCACCGTTCCGGCAGGATACCGAAGAGGCTCAGCACCGATTGCGCTGGTGTTTGAGATGAGGAAAGCGAAATAAACGACAGAAGCCCCATAGACACTTATTTTTGTGTACTCTGGGGCTTCAATAATTTCCCAATATTCTACTTTTGATATCTTTCTATCCTGCATTCATGCTCTTTCGTAGCCTTATCATAATTAACCGCCACGAGCAGCAAATTTCCCTGGTATTCTTCCAGGCTTCGGCAGTATTCTTTTTTCTTGATCTGCTGAATCGCACCTTCTGCTGATTTATCCCATTTCAGTTCTACAACCAATGCTGGTTTATCTGCGAATTTTTTTCTCGGGACAAAGACCAGATCGGCGAATCCTTTTCCGCCCGGCAGTTCCCGGTATACCTGATAGAAATTTCTTGCGGCATAAAGTGCAAGGGAAACGGTATAACTTAATGCATTTTCATCATTATACTGAAGCATTGACGTCTCAAAATGTGCCTCTTTGATTCCTTCTGCTACCTGCTCCGGGCGCATTTGCCAGATTGCCTGCAGGGTGTCTGCTGAGTTTTTAAGTGCTTTTGAAATCTCACCCCAATCTGAAACTGAGACTGCGTTGATATATTCCGCCCGCACTTCCGCATTCGGAATGAAAACACATTTATTTTTCTCGTCATATCCCAGATAACCAAGATGAATCAGCAGTGTAAACACATCATCTTCTGTCCGAAACGTCGTCATATCGTTTGTGAAACTGCCGGTATTGACTGGTACGGTTTCGCCGGCGATCATGCTCAGTACGTCGTCTTTCAGGCCATCGAAGTTGAGATCAATATAGACCTGCAGTGCTTCAAATGTTTCCGTCTGATTCCAGTAATTTTCGATTTTGCGGAAGCGCATACAGTTTACGACAGATCGCGGGCTGTAAACAGACGGCACTTGTTCGAAAGAATATCCGTCGTACCAATTTTTGACTTCTTCCAGATCCATCTGATACTTTTCGCAGAGCTGTTTCACTTCCGCTTCCGTAAATCCTACATATTCCGCCAGCGGTCCCGGGCTGATCATGGAGAATTCATCAAACATGTTTAAAGCAGAATGCGTTCCATATTTTTTAATCGGCAGGATTCCTGTCATATATGCCAGATGAATATAGCTCTTGTCCTTCATCAGATTCCGCAGAAAATCCAGATATTTTTCCTGCGCTTCCCGGTCTGTTTTAAATTCCCGGAACACGCAGTCCCATTCATCGATAATGATTACATACGGTATTTTCGTCTGCTGATACACATCCTGCATTGTCCGTGCCAGGTTGGTCTCGTCAAAATATCGAAAATCCGGATACTCGCCCAGCAGCTCCCACAGAACGCTTTTCTGCAGCAATGCAATCATCTCCGTGACATTCCCGCTCTGGCTCAGGAAATCCTGCATATTCAGAAATATCGTGTTATATTGATTGGCGTACTTCTGAAAATCTGGACTTTCGGAAATTTTAAACCCCGAAAACAGTTCCTCCGCCCTGCTCTCACGACTGTAATAGGCAGCCAGCATATTGGCAGCCATTGATTTTCCAAAACGACGCGGTCTGCTGATGCATAAGTATCCCTGCATCGTATTCAGAACGCTGTTCGTGTAATCCAGCAGCCCTGTTTTATCAACATAAATTTCGGACTGAATCATCTTTCGAAACGCTTCCCCATCCGGATTAAAATAGGTTCCCAATCTGCTGCTCCTCCTTCTCCTGTTTAATAGTTATAGTATATTCTTCCACACGAACTTTATCAAGAAAATACCAAAACAATATCATTTTCTTTTGACATTGTTCCGGTATTTTATGTTTATGATTCCTGCTTATCTTCTTTCTTTTTCCTGTATGCCGCCGCGATTCCAATGCCTGATGCGATTACACCGAAGATTCATTTTCCCGGGGAGGTCTGGTCGCCGGTGGATGGATTGTCTTTTCCGGTCTGGCTGTCTGGGGTTTTGGTTGGAGACAGGGTTGGTGAGACAGATGCTTTCTTTCCACCAAACACGAAGGCTTTGGAACGGGAACCTCATCGGTGCAGAGCACAGCCGAACGATACCACGGAACAGCGCAGTTCCGGTGCGTGAACGGGGTGTTTTATGCCTCGGTATTATTATATGGAGACGAAAAGAACCCTCAGTAGTTCTCAGCTGCTGAGGATTCTTCCCATGTTCGAATCGTTTTTATAATTTGATGACTTTCGTTCCTTCGGTAATTCCATTCTCATTAAATGCATCCACTCTCACATACACCGTCTCCCCTTCTACCAGTGCACCGATGTTCTGCTCTGCCGTAAAGGTCATGCAGCTGTGATACAGTTTATCCGGCGCAAATCCCCAGAGGACGTTGTATCCGACGGCATCTGCCTGCGGCTCGATGGTGATGCGCATATCCATTGTTCCAACGCGCTCTGCCTGGTACTGCGGCTCGGTTGGTTTTTCGCCGTTTCCAAGGCCGAAGACGCGGAGACCGGAAACGCATGGATTCTGGCTGTACGGTACTTCAAAGACGGTGAGTTTCAGATAGCGGATCTGTACGCCTTCTTCTTTTACAACGAAATCATGCGGCAGGTTTGTCTCTGCGTTGGATTTGTCTTCTAATACAAAATAGTTCGTGCCATCGGCGGATGCCTCAAGGAGCCATCTGGTCTTATGCTGGCTCGGGTCGATGTATCGTTCGCCCTGACGCTCGCCCGGCAGGGGCGCGTCGATTTTATCGTCGGCGAAGTTCATCTGCACGGCGTGGACATCTTTTACCTCGCCAAGATCCATTGCCAGCCACTCGCCCGGCTGATTTCCCGCGGCACGCCACCAGGTCTGGACATTTTCATCTGCTGCAAAAGACGGCTCTCTGCCTTCTTCGCAGGAGGAAGCGGTCATCGCTTTCTGATAGCTTAAGAGATACCACTCCGGTTTTGCCCACGGATCTTCTTTCGCCTGCTCGACTGCCATCGGCCAGTCACCGAACTGCTGGTTGCAGAACAGGACACCGTCTTTGTCGAAGCCAGCCCGCCAAATGCCGACGCGGCGCTCCATATCGTGGTTTTTGCTGATCTGCATCGTCGCGGTGTGCCACCAGTTTCCATAGCGGTCTTCCATCGTCGAACCGTGGCCGGCTCCGCGCAGGAATCCGCCCGGTTTGTAGGAGTACGGATTATTCTTCGCCAGATGGAACGGACCGAGCGGAGAATCGCTCTCGTAAACACCATCGCCATAAACGTTAAATTCCGTTCCCGGACCAGCGTACTGGAGGTAATAGTTTCCGTCGTGTTTCGTCATCCATGCACCCTCGATGAATGGTCTCTGGCTGAACATGATTTTGGCAAATCCAATCTGCTCCTCCGTCAGTTCATCGACCGGTTTTCCCTGTGCTTTCAGAAATTCTTTAAATTTTTCTACAGCTTCCTCTTCGCTGAGCGGCATTTTGGAATGGTTTTCTCCCACACGCTCATATCCGATTCTTTCCGGATTTCCGTAAATCAGCTCGATCCGCTCGGTCTTCGGCACCATTGTCTCTTTGTCGAGCTCGACGCCCCAGATCGGCGTCACGTTGTTGCAGCCCCAGTAAAAATAGAGTTTTCCATCATCATCGAGAAACAGGTTCGGATCCCAGAAATCGAAAGTTCCCGGGATGCGCTCGAACGGACCGTTCAGGATATCTTTTGTGCGGTAAAAATCACAGATCGTGCCGCGGCGGGATGCGCTGAAATAGACGTAATCGCCGACCACGCGCACATCCGGCGCATAGTCATACAGCGGCAGGCTGTCCGGCAGACGGTGGCTCTCCCAGTGAACCATATCCTCCGAAACCCAGACGCTCAACGTCATGGATGCAAAAATATAATATTTTCCCTGAAATAAAATCATCGACGGATCGGCGGCCTCGCGGGAAATCTTGTCCTCACCGCTTCTCATATCCTGAATGAACTGGTAACGGTAATCCATATTTAACGGATTGCAGAAATACTGTTTTTTCATCAAAATTCCTCTTTCCGGACGGTACGTAAAAACCCCTGTTCGTACATCCTTTTTTCTTATGATAGAAAAAGTTTAGCATATCCCGCAAAGAAAGGAAATGTTCTGATTTGACTTTTTTGTTGCACTTTTTGGACTGTTTTTTGTCTCAGGTATTGGACAAATTCCTGTGTTGGATTTATAATTCGTGTAATTTCAAATTGCAGAAAACAAGATCTGCAAGCCGAGTTTTCAGCATGGATCGAGGTTGAAATGGAATGCGGCGATTTTACCCTGATACTGCAATCAGGAGAGAAACGTGCAAAGATAGATTTGAGTCAATTCACAGAAGAAAAACCGGAACCTTTCCCGATAAACACCGTTTTCGTACCGAAACAGCTTCTCGCAAATGTACTTCAGGCCGGAAAAGAGTTTTGCCTGGGTGCAAAAAATCTGAACCCCACAACGAAGGATTCTGCAATTGGAAAGGGAATCCAGATGATCGCCAGACAGACACAAGAAGTATTTGCAGACTGTCATGACGGAGATACAAACATCCGGGTCAGCACATGGATTGAAAAGCTGCTGGCTGTAAAAGACAATCTTGAATATGGAATTGTCAGTTCGGAAAGAACGACAAATCGCTGGGCCTATATGGATGAAAAACTTCTTATGATGGATTTCCGTACAGCTTTGGCGCAGAATTTATACCAGCTGAATGTCTTACCGATTGAAGCAAATGGTGCAATATTTGATCCTCATATCCATGATGCAGTACACATCGAAGAGACAGACCGGGTGGAAGAAGACAGAGTTGTCGAGGAAATACAGAAAGGCTACTTCTTCGGTGAAAAACTGTATCGACCGACAAAAGTTATTGTTTCTAAAAATCCCTGTCAAAAGTAATGCTCTGAATGCACTTCAAAAGCACCGGCCAAATGGTCGGTGCTTAAATAATGGTTTCATCATCCTGTCAAAAATAATACTCTGCCATGTGTGTCTTGATATATACGAATCAATTTCTCAAACGCACAGATCATTAACCGATATATAAATTAAGGGTGAAGAGGAGCCTGTTTTTAAAGCTCCTCATTACCCTTGACAAACCCTAAAAGAATTTAACCGAATCAACCAAGTCCTGATAAGCTGCGAAGCAGCTATTCAGTTATGAGCAAGTAACGAAGCGGATTGCGAATATCCGCTTTGGCTTTACAGACTGTTCCACAGTACTCCGGAAAATCTGTTTCTTGCAACTCTCACTCCACAGGACTGATTTTTTATGTCATTTCTGTATTTTTTCCTTCCATTTCTGTATTGTTTTTATGAAGACATGCTCTTTTTGCTTTTCATCTTCCTGTGCCTCATACTTAGATAATAAGGAATTAAGTTCCCTGTCCCATACCGAATAAAATCGAACAGTTTTTACTTCTTCCTGTATCGTTTTGATTTGTTTTTGATCTTGTCTCGAAAGACTCCGCATTCGTTTTTCTAGTTCCTTTTTGTAAATAGAAACCCCTTGCGGAAATCTTATATTGCTTGCCTCTCTTTTATCTTCTAACTCTATTCCTTTTCCCGATAAAACTTCTTCACTGTATAGCATTTGTAAAAAGGAGACTGCTTTTAAAGGTTGCTTTGTGTTCTTATTAATTCCTGCATAAAGTGTAACATTTGCAGTGAATCCGCCTTCCTGATTCGGCATTGCAAATACCGTATGAACTGTTTTTTCACCTCCAAGTTCTTCCAAATCATTTAGACTTACTACTCCTGTATCTTTTATTTTCCAGTTTAAAGCTAATGATCTTGTTTTTAATGCTACTGTTTCATCCAAAACTTTTTTTATCTGCTCTTCCGAATATAGAAGTGTTTTTTTCTTATAATCAACCACCTCACTAAATGTATCAAAAAATTGAACCCCACTTCTTTGCCCTACAATCTGTTGAATTGCTTTTTCTTTTTGTCTGGCTAATTCCAGCCAATTTCTTGATATTTCTGTATTTTCCGGTAAATCCTGTGTTGTAAATGCATATAGAAAATAATCGTATGTCATAGGAAGCAGTATTTGTTCCTCATTAGCCATACCTGCAGACAAAATCTTCTCTTCTAAAATATCTATATCAAAATATTTCATGTATGGTTTCAACGAAAGAAAGGTTCCCTGATACATTTCTTTTTTGGGGTCTTCAAAAACAACTACTCTTTGCTCACTCCAAGTCGGATTCGGCCCTTCTGCGAAAAATACATCCGGCCCTTCTCCCGTCGTAATTTCATTCTGGATCTCCTGTACTTTTTCTTCCGAAGCCTGTTGCCCTGATGGGATTACCATTAATTCCACTCCATTATTTTTATATATTTTCTTCCAGGCTGCCACTATTTGAAGTACCGTTTTTTTATTTTCTTCATCAACACAAATTTTTAATGGCATTTCCGTTTTCTCAATTTCAATCTTGGCTTGTGTATCTGCATATACCGTTTCTGCATTTAAGCTCCCACTGACTAATGTGATGTTAATCAGAATCAAACCAAAAATTTCTTTCAACCTTTTTCCCATCATTATGCTACCCCCTATGTTTCTATATAGCACAAGGCTATTGCATGACTTCTGTTTTTTTACATATCATACAACAGCCTTGTGTTTTAACCATTAATTATCATATCCGTGACAAATTGTTCTTGTTTCTTTCACATTAGCAGTATTTCCTGCGTTACAATTTAAACATTTTGTAGTTTTTATTCCTGTTCTATACTGCTTCAAATCAGTTCCCCATGCGTGACCATGAGTACATGTAACTGTACCACTGCTTATCCAGCTTCCCCATACGGTTGACGATGTTATTCTTCCTCCACATCTCGGGCAAACTGTAGCATACGGCATAATTTCTTCATACGCAAAAGTATTCTTACTTTCGATAACATCCGCTTTTGTTACATTGGCAGAAAATGTACTGGCCAACATTAAGGTCATTAGAAAAATGGAAATTTTTTTTCTTTACCGCTTTCATACTTTTCTCCTTAAAAATTTATTATACCTGTCAACGTACATTCTACATTTGTATAATAAAAAAATACCACACTTCCTACTTTTTGTCAATCTTTTTCTACATTTGTCTAATTAATCATTATACCCATGGCAGACTATTTTTTCTTGCCTGATCTTTATCTCAAAAAAATTTCCACATTCATTACACCTGATTTTTTCTACTCCATATCTGGCTTTCTGTAAGTCATCTCCCCATGCATATTGATGTGTACATACTACATTTTTTTCATTTTCCCATGCATTCCAAACCACTTCTCCTTGTACCGCAGCTTTGCATTTGGGACAATTTTCTATATGCGATGATGACCATATTTGTCGCGCTATTTGCATTTCCAAGTAAAACATCAAAATATTAATTCCAAAAAAGAAAACAGTGACGTATATTCGAGATTTTTTCTTGCTAAAAACACATTGTAAAATCGTTCTTTCAGTATCTCTGTTTCTGATACCATTGAAACAACTCCAGACAATTCTTTTTTCGTTTGTTTTGAAGCCACTTTTAAAATAACATTGCAATAATCTTTCCGTTGCGTCAGATTCATATGTTTTGTAACAGTCTCATCACAGACACATTCGATATCTATATTTGCCATTTTTTGCACCCACAGCATTGGGATACAAAACCAATAAACATCCCTTATAATTTGAAGAAACCTTTTATACCATAAATCGTGTTTTTTCTGATGTGTCAATTCATGTAAAAAAATCAAATACCATTCTTCAT
>ENA-OQDT01001338-OQDT01001338.1-human-gut-metagenome-genome-assembly--contig:-NODE-1338-length-14516-cov-2.946904_pt1 | contig 14516 bp, 12 predicted proteins | sample MGYA00242786_ERZ504617 | MGnify/ENA primary metagenome ERZ504617 (study PRJEB26092, sample SAMD00036337) | human gut metagenome | host: Homo sapiens | study: EMG produced TPA metagenomics assembly of...
GGAGACATCCTGGCCATCCAGGAGAATCCTTATATGCAGTACATGCTGGGCTTGAGTGAGTATACGGAAGCACCTGTATTCGATCCGAGCCTGTTCGTGACCATCCGCAAACGCCTTCAGATCAGCGACCTGAACAGTTTTACGGATGCGCTTCTGAAGCTCAGCATAAGGAGGGAAGATTCCGCCAGAAATGACAAGGAGGATTCCGGGGATAACCGGGAGGACTCCGGAGACTCTGACACCTTCATAGACAGCTCCGGCACTCTCCACAAAGGCTCCATGAAGATTGACGCCACCTGCTGTGATGCCGAAGTGCGTTACCCCACGGATGTGGATCTGCTTGAGGACGGCAGCCGGGTCATCAACCGTTATATCGCGAAGCTGTGCAGGAAGTTCCATCTTCCTCTCCCGCCCACGTTCGGGGAACAGGCCAGGAAGGTATATCTCGGTCTGGTCAAGCTCAAGAAGAAGTCCCGGTCCAGAGTAAAGAAATGTAAAGGTCTCATGCTCAACTATCTTATGCGTGATATACGTTCTTTCGTCAGGTTGGTTGCGGTAAACGGCACACAGCTGCTGGATGCCTTGAGACGTGATGAGAAAAGGACTCTGAAAGCCATCGTCACCCTGTACCACCAGCAGGAATTCATGTACAGGAACGACACCAACAGGGTCACCGACCGTATCGTGAGTATCTTCCAGCCCCATGTCCGCCCCATTGTACGTGGCAAGTCCAAGGCACCTACCGAATTCGGCGCCAAGATAGGGGCGAGCGTTGTCAAAGGGTATACATTCATTGACCATCACAGCTGGGACGCCTACAACGAAGAGTCCGACCTGGAACTCCAGATAGATCTGTACAGGGAACGTTTGGGATACTTTCCGGCGAGAGTCTATGCAGACAAGATCTACATGAACAGGAACAACCGCCTGTTGATGAAGGAACTTGAGATCAAGGCTATGGGGAAACCTTTGGGAAGACCGCCCAAGGAAGGGATTTCCAAGGCCGAACTCCAGAAGGCTGTGGGTGAAAGGAATGAGGTGGAAGGCACATTCGGTACCGGTAAACGGATTTACCGTGCCAACAACATCAGAGCCAAGCTGCCGGAAACGGCTGCCTGTTGGACCGGTATGTGCTATTTCGTAAAGAATGTGATGAAGTTCCTTAGAGAACTTCTTCGTGCCCTCATTTTGATGGCTTACGGAATGAGAAATCCGAAGCGTTCTGGAGAATTACAAGAGAATCGCACCGGAATTCTCGATTATCGGATTGCTGGAACGTACTTATTCAGCAGACCCTAATTATTTCGGCTATCGGATAAAAGATTAATTTTGTAGCTCAGTGTGATGTTGTTGTCGCATTGAGCTAACTTTAAATTCGGACATTTATGAAATCAAGTCTTCTTATTTCCCTTTGTTTGGTATTTCTTTGTTCTTGTCAGGAACTCCCGATAGAAGAATATGCCGTGATTCCCCAACCGGCGGAAATCGCCTACACTTCCGGGTTTGTCAAATTGAAGAGCCAGCCCGTTGTCGCCTATCCTTTGGAGCTGGCGAATGAAGCGCAACTCCTTCAATCCTATCTGTCTTCCGACTTTTCAGTCGGAGCCGTGTTGAATGAAGGTGGCGGGAAGGCGGATATAACCTTACAGTTGGACCCGACTGTTTTGCCGGATAAAAAGGAAGGCTATGTTTTGGACGCAATATCCGGGAAGGTCATGATAAAAGCCAATTCACCGGCCGGTATCCTGAATGGTGTTCAGACTTTGAGGCAGGTGATCAAAGAAAAAGACGGCAAGTTGATGGTACAGAAGGCGATCGTTACGGACTACCCTGCTTTTTCGTGGCGTGCCTTTATGTTAGACGAAGGTCGTTATTTCAAAGGCAAAGAAGTGGTGAAGCAGCTGTTGGATGAAATGGCAGACCTGAAAATGAATGTCTTCCACTGGCATCTGACCAACGATCAAGGATGGCGTATCGAAATAAAGAAGTATCCGAAGTTGACGGAAATAGGAGCTTTCAGGGATTCTTCCGAAATCAACCATTTTGGGAGTGACGTGTATGACGGTAAACGTCATGGCGGTTTTTATACGCAGGAAGATTTAAAAGAAATTGTGGATTATGCGGCAAAACGCCATATAACGATAATACCGGAGGTGAGTATGCCAGGACATGCCAGTGCAGCTATCGCATCTTATCCCTGGTTAGGGACGAGCGGAAAACAGATAAAAGTGCCGGGGAAATTCGGAGTTCATTATGAAGTTTTTAATGTGGCTGATCCTGACGTGATGAAATTCTTGGACGAGGTGACAGATGAGGTAATCGCGATCTTCCCTGGTTCTGTGTTCCATATCGGAGGTGATGAAGTGAAATATGATCAATGGAAAAATTCTCCAGCGATACGTGCTTACATGACCAAACATAATTTGAAGACTCCGGCCGAACTTCAGGTCTATTTTACAAATGAAATATCCAATATGTTGGCAGCCAAGGGCAAGAGAATGATGGGGTGGAATGAAATTACCGGAGATAAACTGCACGAATATCAGTCAGATGCCGATACAGAAGGCGTGAAGCAGGAGTTGGCTTCCGGTACGATCGTCCATTTCTGGAAGGGAGACACGGCTCTTATTAGGAAAACAATAGAAAAGGGATATGATGTCGTGAATTCTTATCATGAATATACCTATTTGGATTATTCATACGAGTCGATTCCTATGGAAAAAGCTTACTCGTTCAATCCTGTACCGGAGGGCCTGACGGATGATCAGAAAAGTAAAGTATTGGGATTAGGATGCCAAATGTGGGGAGAGTTTATCCCGACAGTCGAGAGCATGAATCTGAAAGTCTATCCCCGCTTGGCCGCTTATGCGGAAACAGGGTGGACGGATGCTTCCAACAAGGACTATCAACGTTTTTTGGACAAATTGAATTCCTTTCTACAAAAGTGGAAAACGGAAGGAATTACCTGTGGTCCGGTTCAATAGGAAATCATTGTTAAATAATAAAATAACATCGATCTGGGTTAAACCTTTCGTCCGGCTCCAAGTCTATTATCCAGAAGCGCTTCAAAAACAAATAAGTTTAATATTAATAACAGGTAATTAGTTTATGAAGAAGGTAATAGGATTGTGTTTGGTTCTCTTGATCAGTTCGGTTTCTGTTTTTGCCCAAGATGGCAAACGAGGTGCAAAAAAAGGAGGTGATCCGGCACAACGTTGTGAAAAAATGATTGCTGATCTGAAATTGGATGAGAAACAGGCGGCAGATTTCCGTAAAGTGGAAGCTGAGTTCAGAGATAAGATGAAAGCGGAAAGAAAACAGGCCGATTTGGATCGTCGGAAGATGCGCGAAAAGATGATGAGCTTGCGGGATGATCGGGATGCGGAGATGAAAAAGATACTGACGGAGGATCAGTATAAACAATATCTCGAAAAGCAACGCCCCCAGTCTCCTCGTAAAAGACATGGTCGCAAGGAATGAAAAAACGACTCCCGTCTCATATTGTTTGGAACGGGAGTCATTTTTTATGGGACAAGAATTTATAATGTTTTTACTTTCAGGTTTCTCCAGAGAACCTTGATACCGCCTCCATCATGGATTTGCAGAGCAATGCGTCCCTGTCCGGCTCCGATCTTTTCATCGTTGATGTTGACCATCTCTTGACCGTTCAACCAAGTTTGGACATTGTCTCCCTGTACTTTGATACGCATGGTATTCCAGTCACCCTCTTTCAGGATATTTTCTTTTTCATCCGGGATTTGGATCAACCAGCCGCGTCCGTATGATTCATAGATGCCGCCAGTGTCATGGCCTTTGGGAGCTACTTCAACCTGCCAACCGTTCACTTTAACATCCTCTTCGATAAAGGAACGGATGAATACGCCGGAGTTTCCGTCTGCTTCCTGTTTGAATTCAACCGTCAGGTCGAAGTCGTCATAGTAATCGCGTGTAGCCAGATAGCCGTATTTCTTGTCCGGACCGCTTTCACAGATCAGCAAACCATCTTCTACATACCATTTTTCCGTGCCATAGGCTTCCCATCCCTTCAGGTCTGTACCGTTGAATAGCGTCACTTCTTTTGTCTTGCGGGGGAGTTCTTTGATCTTGATGTTACGGAAAGAAGCAGGGTATCCGTGGTCTTGCAGGCAAAGGACACCTTTCTTGGCCAAGCCGTATTCTGGGGCGTTTGCCCATTTACCGCTGTTCTTCTTTGCATACCAATCGTCAGTCCAGGCTTCGAATTCTAGGATTTTGACTCCGTTCAACCAATGTTCTACATGTCCGTTGTCGAATACGATCTTTGAATTGTTCCACTCTCCTTGCGGGTTTACTTTCATTTTTGCCTTGTCGGGGAGGTGCATGGCGTAGTCGACACCCAACTTCTGCCATTCTTCCAGTGGTTCGGGGAAGTTAGGTTCGTCTATTAACTGATATTCCGGTTCCGTGACGTATGGAACTGCGAATTGGGGACGTTCGACTACATGGTATAGCATACCGCTGTTGCCTCCTTTGGACAATTTCCAGTCCCAAGAAAGCTCGAAGTTCTCATACTCTTTATCGGTTACGATGTAGCCACTAGCGTCGCTGCCATCACCTTTGGCTTGGATACAACCATCCACTACATGCCAAGGCTGTGTCAATGTAGTCCCGTTGTAATCTTTCCAACCATCCAATGTCTTTCCATCAAAAAGCAGGACCCATCCGTCAGCGATTTCCTCGGGAGTAAGTGTGTTTTGTTCTTGACTGGCACAAGAGGAAAACAAGGCCAGCGATACCGCACAAGAGGCTAACAAGCTTGTGGCGGCTGTTTTTTTCATTACAGATTCCATGTAAATAAAGAATTTAGGTTGATAAATTGTAACTGAATGGCAAATTTACGTAAATATCTTTGATATCTCTCTCTGTTGGAGGAAAAACGCTTCTCTCCCTAGGAAATACTTCTCCAAGAGCCTATATATTCTTTGTCGGATAAGCTCTATTTCTTAATTTGGCGGCGCTGAATTTATATTCACAGCCGCTGAATATACAAATGCCGCCGCTGATTGTAAAATCAGTGGCGATAATTTAAGAATAGAATAGGTACCGATCAGGTTTACCTATAGGTACGCATAAGTTTTATTCTGGCACAATCAACTTTTATATGTTTTTGTGGAAAAGAATCTGGATAATACTTGTTTAATCGAAGAATAATATAGATATTGCATGCATCTAATAAAGACTGAAATACCCTGCAAACCATATGATAACAATAGGCACCTTAAAACTAGATTTAGTTGCGGATCGGGAACCTTTCGTTCATGATTTATATGGTCGTTGGGATACCTTTAACCGAACCTCTTTAGAAGGGATCGTGGATGAGATTTTAAGCCGTTATGATACGGAAGATGAGTTGATCCGGATCGAGAGTTTAGATTTGGATCTAGGTGAGCTAGAAGAAGATGAATTCTATGAGCAATTCCCCCGTAGACTGGCGGAGAGACTGGACGAGACTTTCGCTTCTTATTTGCGAAGTAAAGAAGAGCATCCAGACCGAATAGCAGTTGTTCCCATCAGGCAATCTTGGCTGGAAGTATTTACCTATTATATGTCGCACGGGTATTGGCCTTGGCTGGAAGAGGAGCGACTCACCTTACCGGAGCTTCTGGATAAATTAGTACGAACATCTTCGATAGAATTAAGTCATTTCCTGCGTGAGAAGGGAAAGGCGCTTACCATTCGTAAACGTCTAGTCTTTCAATTGGATGATATCTATCAAGAACGTTTGGTACATGTGGTGGTACCCTCGGAAAGCTCGTTTATAAACGCTTATGCCCGTTTCTTGCAAGACTCTTATCCCGAGATAAAGCGTCCGGAGATAGGGAAGAATGATTACAGAAACGCTATCTGGATAATCCTATGGGGATATTTATTATCTCAGGATCAAGGCTATTTCAACCGGAAACAAATGGTGACGTACGCACTGCGGGAATTATCCGGCTATTATTCCATTTATTTTGTGGATTTACTGGGGATGCTGACGTATGATTTAGATAAGTTCGCCTCTACCCGCTTGTTCATGCCCGAGTTACTGTCGCTTTTGAAGGATATCCGGCTAGAGACATTATCGGAAAAGGAATTCACTAAAAATTTCTCTCTTTTTTCTCTGGAAGAATTGAAGGCTTTGCTCGTGCGGCGGGAGAAGAGCTTGACTTTCTTATCCGGGTATAATGAGGAACAGATTTACCAGATCGTGGAACAGGTGATCCCTGCGGAGAGTCCGTTTGTCATCGACTATGCGAGAGCGTTGGATAAGGAGAAGGAATTGGGCATGCTCGAAGAGAAAGCCGGGAATGATTTCCGGGTGCTGAAATGGGTGTTTATCTTCGAGGTTATTCTCGGTAGAAGTGGAAGCGTATATTCCCGCCATCAGTTCGCTTTCTCCGTGTTAAAGGAGTTGGCGGCGCATTATAATCTGACGGTGATGGAGTTGTTGGGATATTTTTACCGTACCTTGGCTAGTGGACTGCTAACGGCTTATCCAGCCGTTCGGGAATTGATCATTGCTTTGTACTTGAATGCTATCGATGATTCTCCCGCCGGTATATCCGTTTATTACCCGGAAGATTTGAAAGATCGGTTGTCTAATCCCGGCTTGTGCCGTTGCTTTATCCGTTTCTTGCGCGAGGAGCAAATCTATTCGGTGGTCGAGCAAACCGTTCCGGTGGAAAGCCATTTCATTATCCGGTATGCCCAGACGCTGGATAAGGGGAAAGAGCAAGGGCGTTTGGAAGGGAGGGTGGGTGACGAGTTCCGGCTGTTGAAATGGGAATTTATCTTTCTGGTGCTGTTTAGTGCGCCATTGTCCGCTTTTAGCCGGAAACAATTCGTACGTTCGGTGTTGGGACAGTTCTCTGCCCATTATAATATCACGGTGCGGGAGCTGATCTCCTATTTCCATGAGGGAACACATGGGGAACATCCATGGGTCCCGGAAGAGTTACGTGAGATAATAGATCTGCTGTACGAGGATATGGATAAGGAATCTCCCGAGCCTTTATTCTCTGTTTGGTTGAATGAGGAGAGGAAAGCCTATCGGTTCGGGCAATTTATAATCACGGGCCGTGCCGATGAACCGCTGGGCGATCTATTCGAGTACGTGAGGGACTTGGAGAAGACGAACCCGAAAGTCTTACTGGACCAATTACGGCAATTGAAGGATATTCCTTCATCCGGAATAAGGGTGGAAGAACCGATAGAGGCCGCTCGTATCTTCGCTTCCTTATTACTGCTTGTCATCCGTGAATACGGTCTGGCTTTTCCGAATCAGGTATCCTTGATCCAATACCTTACGAATGTAAAAGAGAATCGTACATTTGGAGATGCTGCTCGGCTGCGCTTGTTATTGCATGAGTGTATGTTGGAGAATATGGATGCGTTTACACGTACCATGGATGCTTTACTGGGCACGAAAACCGGGGAAAGCGCCGAGCTTTCCCATCCGTACTGCTTTTCCCGCTATCTATCCGTCCAATTCCAAAAAAATGGAATTATTGGAGGAATTATATACAGGGGCGACTCCCGCTTTGCGCTTACTTGTAGAGGAGGTAATCCGCTTGTTTCGTCTCAATAGCTTCGGGTTGGAAGAGAACCTTTGGTTGGGGTGGTTACAGGCTCTTTCCGGCAACGTTTACCGGAATTATTCCAAGGATGGATTGTTGTTCCTCTTTTGGCAGCGTTTGAGGGAGTCTGTGCCAGAGGAGGAATTACGTAAGATCGAGACTTTTATAGGGCGACATATAACTAATTTACCTGAATTGTCAGTTTTTATATATCAACTTAAAAATAATATGAATATGAACGTTTTGAATGGCCAGTTAAAAGATCATGGCGTGTCTATTGACAATGCGGGCCTAGTGATCATAGCCGTCTACCTGCCAATGCTTTTTAATCGGTTAGGCTACTTGAGTGATGACAGGCGTGACTTTAAATCGAAAGAATGCCAAGTGAAAGCTATTTTTGTGTCCCAATGTTTTGTGACGGATGAATACTATTAAATGATAACATTATGAATGCGGATCGGATACAGATTCAAGAAGGACCTTCGCGGGTCTTTCAAAACCGTAAAGGTGAATCAACACAATTGATGGAAGATAATCGGGTACAATCTGCCTTGCAGGCTAAAATGGTGGAAACTATGCAACGTGACGCGATGGATGAGGATGATTTGCTGCAAGGTAAGTTCGCCGTTCAGCGGGATGTGGAAGATGAGGATGAGCTTCTTCAAGGAAAATTTGTGGCCCAACGGCAAACGAAGAACCAGACAGGGATTCCGGATCATGTAATCCAAGGCATGGAGTCTTCCTTCGGGACGGATTTCTCTTCGGTACGTGTACACCCGGATTCATCGAAAGCGCCGGAGGTTGGGGCTTTGGCATATACGCAAGGTACGGATATCCATTTCGCCCCGGGACAATTCGAACCGGATACGTCTGCCGGACAGCAACTATTGGGACATGAGTTGACACATGTCATCCAGCAAGCAGAGGGACGTGTGCAGCCTACTACCGAGGTAGGTGGAATGGCCGTTAACGATGATTTATCCTTGGAACACGAGGCGGATGTGATGGGCGCTAAAGCTGCTTCTGTCTTATGAACGAGTGGATCGATTGGTTCCAGCGAGTATTGGATGTCTCTATTCGTTTGTATTTCCGGCAGGAGTGCGATTTATCTTCCGTCTATGATATCCCATTCCCGAAGGCAGGACCGCTTTGGAAGGCGTTGTTGCCGGAACAGGTCGATCCTACTTTCGATGAGTGGATGGTGTTGATGTTGGCCTTAATGCCTCATCTTTCTCCGCAGGTGTTGGATATTTTCTTTGTGCATAATAAGAATTTTGACCGTCCTTATACGGAATTTGGCGGTTGGAAAGGACTATCGCACGGAGGATTCTTGCCAACGGGCGAGACGGCCGTTTTCCTGTTGGCGGGCGATCGTGTGGAACGCCGTCTGGAAGTGGTTCGTCTATTTCGTGAGGAGCATTGGTTCCATATGTATCACGTCGTTGGCTTGGAAGGAGCCGGGAATGGTGAACCGTTCTTGAGCGGACAACTGCGTATATCGGAGGATTTCTTGTACCGTTTATCTTTTGAGGGAGAATATAAGCCGGACTATAATATGGGTTTTCCGGCCAAACGGATTAGTACGGCTTTGAATTGGGAAGATGCCGTATTGCCTTATTATGTGCGTGAGGAGTTGGAGGAGATAAATAATTGGATTACGGGTCATCGGGTCATCCTTTCGGACTGGGGATTGAGTCGTTTTTTGAAGGCCGGTTACCGCACTTTGTTTTATGGCCCGCCGGGAACGGGTAAGACGCTTTGCGCGACCTTGATCGGCAAGAAGAACGGGATGGATGTATATCGTATCGATCTTTCCATGATTGTCTCCAAATATATCGGCGAGACTGAAAAGAACCTTGCGAATGTATTCGACCAAGCGGAAAACCGGAATTGGATTCTCTTTTTCGATGAGGCGGATGCCTTATTCGGTAAACGAACCTCGACGAACACTTCTAATGATCGCCATTCGAATCAAGAGATCGCTTATTTGCTGCAACGGATCGAGGATTTCCCGGGAACCGTTGTTTTGGCCACAAACTTAAAGAGTAATATTGATGAAGCTTTCTCCCGTCGTTTCCAGTCTATGCTTGAAAAGCGGCGCACATGCAAAAAAAAGAGACCGCCGAAGCGGTCTCTTTTTTCATTAGCAGGATGCTTTGCGTTACACGGACGCAGCCGCCTTGTCCTTCTTGTTCTCGATACGCTGGAGAACGAGGACGACGACCAGCACCGCAAGACCCGCAAGGTCGGTGACCGTGCCGGGGATGACCATCAGCAGGCCGCCGGCGACCAGCGCGATGCGGCTGATCCACTTCATATCGCGGATCAGGTATCCCATCAGGCCGGAGGCGATAGACGCCATACCGAGGGTCGCGGAGATGACGATGGAGGCAACGCTCAGGAACTTGACGTCGTTGCCAACGAAGATCAGGGCGTTATTGTAAGCAAAGATGTAGGGGATGATGAACGCCGCGATTGCGAGACGGGTCGCGTTCCAGGCGGTCTTCATCGGGGGAGCCTTGGCGATGGCGGAACCGGCGTAGGCAGCCAGCGCAACGGGCGGGGTGATGTCTGCGACGATACCGAAGTAGAAGCAGAACATGTGGGCAGCCATCAGGTTGAGACCCATGCCGGAGGCAAGGATCGGCGCGCAGGTGGTGGCCATGATGATGTAGTTCGCGGTGGTGGGAACGCCCATGCCGAGCACGATGCAGCAGAGCATCGTCAGCACGAGAGCGATGATCAGGTGACCGTTGGACAGACCGACGATCGCGCCGATGAGCACCTGGCCGAGACCGGTCATGGTGACGACGCCGGCGATGATACCAGCCATACCGCAGGCAATACCGACGCTCAGGCAGTTCTTGCCGCCGTTTTCAAACGCGTCGATGATGGTGGGCAGGCTCTTGACGTTGGGCTTGCTGATGGCGTAGTTGATAACCAGCAGCGCGAAGGCGATGGCAAGGCAGAGCGTGCTGCCGTTCTCGCCCATGAAAGTGCCGGGCTGGAAGCTGCGGCTCATCAGCGTCATGAACAGAAGCGGGATCAGGGGAACCGCCATGATGAGCTTCTTCTTGCCCTCTTCACGGCTGATCATCGAAACGACAACGCAGTACAGCGTTGCATACACGGCGGCGGTGGCCATCGTGAAGCCGATCATGATCATGTAGACCAGAACGACCAGCGGGAGGATCAGGTAGATCTGCGGGAGCAGGAGCTTCCACTTGGGGAGCTCTTCGCGGGGCAGGCCCTTGAGGCCGAGCTTCTTGGCCTTGAAGTGCACGCCGAGGAAGATGCCGAGGAAGTACAGGAATGCGGGCAGGATCGCACGCACGATGATCTTTGCATAGGGAACGCCGACCATTTCCGCCATCAGGAACGCCGCAGCGCCCATGATCGGGGGCATGATCTGACCGCCGGTGGAAGATGCAGCCTCGACCGCGCCGGCAAACTCCGGGGGATAACCGGTCTTCTTCATCATCGGGATGGTGACGGAACCGGTGGTAACGGTGTTACCGACGGAGGAACCGGAGACCATGCCGCACAGAGCGGAGGAAACGACCGCGACCTTTGCAGGACCGCCGGAAGCCCAACCGACCAGCGCGTTCGCGCAGTCGATGAAGAAGTTTGCGACACCCGTGGCCTCCAGGAAGGCGCCGAAGATGACGAACAGCGCGATGTAGGTCGAGCAGACGCCGATCGGGGTGCCGAGGATACCGGTCGTGGTGTAGAAGAGGTTATACATGACGGTCTTTAAGTCCTTGCCCGCACCGAAGAAGGCGTAGAGCACGAACACCGTCGCTACGCAGATGATCGGCATACCGACCACGCGGCGGCAGCACTCGACGAGGATCAAAGTGCCGATGATCGCGAAAAACGATCAGAAGGGGAATCGAAACGCCCCCGATCTGCACGACAAAGGTCTTCTGGATACGGGTACCGGCAGACACGATTTTTTCAAGATTTAAGGGGTAGAAGAAGAAACAGAACGCGCCGACTGCCGCCATGACGATATCGTACCAAGGCATGTAGTTGACCTTCTGAGAGCCCTTCTTGATGGGGTAGTAGATAAACACGAGAATGATGACCAGGCCGAGGAAGAGCGGACGGCGCGCACGCTCGTCCATCTTGATCCACATGTTCATCACGATCAGGAAAATGCCGAACAGTGCCGTAAGGACACGCAGAATCTTGCGGGGAGTCCCCTCCCAGACGCGCGTGTTCGACTCACGGTCGTACTTTTTCATGATCGCATCGACGTCTTCCATGGTGCCGACGTCGTTGTCGACTGCAACATTGTTGAGCTTTTCGTTTTCAGCCATGATGCAATTTCCTCCTAATTCTATTTGAGAGCGTCCGTGCGCTCAGACGAGCCAGAATTCGTAATTAAAACGCACAGGCGCGTTTTTTCCACACAAATCACGCAGACTGACATCCTCGCCGTTTACATTGAGTACATGGTCAGAGACCGTACCGACAATGTAGCCGACGTTTGTCCTGTCCTGATGGATGTTTCGGATGACCATTGCCCAGCCCTTATAATCGGGGCGGTCCACATAGACCTTGTCAAGCGTTTCGCCGGGGTTGAGCTCCGTCTGCACGCCTGCGCCAAAGGAGCAATAGGTCGTCTCCTCCACATAGATCGTTTTGTTTTCGATCTCGTAGGTATCGGTCAGGGGGTATTTGTTCACGGAATGGATAAAGGTCACGGAAAAGCGGTCTCCCTCGCCCATTTTGTACCGGGCGTAGACCTCGCCGGTGTCGCGGTTGCGCAGGGTCAGATAGTAGCCGGAGCGAGGAAGAAGCACGGCGGCCGCTGCAATAATCGTTATTATTGCAGCGGCCGCAATTATGTATTTCCGCAGATGAGAATTCACGTCAATACACGGTAGCGATCCTGCTTACAGGACGCCGATTTCCTTGTAGTACTTCTCAGCACCGGGATGCATGGTGACGGTAGCACCGGCAGAGGCAGCCTCGGGATCGAGGAAGCCGAACTTGGCGTGGCCTTCGGTCAGAGCGTCCTTGTTGTCGAACATGGCCTTGACGAACTCATAAACGACATCCTCGCTCAGCTCTTCGGAGGCAACGAGAGTAGCCTGGATAGCGACGCAGGTGACGTCGGCATCCTGACCGGTGTAGGTGCCGGCAGCCAGATCGTCACGGATCAGGAACGGATATGCCTCCTGGATGGCGGCGAGCTCTTCATCGCTCAGGGAGACGAGGTTGAGGGTGTTGGTGGTGGCATAGTCGACGATAGCGGTCGTGGGAGCACCGGCGACAGTGAAGGCGGCGTCGATCTTGCCGTCCTTCAGGTCGTTGGCGGCGTCGCCGAAGGAACCGTTGGTGGCGGTGATGTCGGCGGTGGTCATGCCGTAGGCCTCCAGGACCTGGCGGGCGTTGACCTCAGTGCCGGAGCCCACGTCGCCCACGCAGACGGTCTTGCCCTTCAGCTCGGATACGTCCTTGATGCCGGGGGCGGAGATGATCTGCACGGTCTCGTTGTACAGGCCGGCCACCCACTGGCTGCTGGTCTCAGCCTCGGTGAACAGGTCGGTGCCGCTGTGGGCATAGGAGAGCACGTCGGACTGCAGGATGGACATCTGGGCCTGGTTGGCGGTGACGAGCTGGACGTTCGCCTTGGAGGCGCCGGAGTCGACAGCGGTGAGCTTGGACAGGCTCAGCTTGTCGCCGATGGTGGTGACGAGCGCGTTGCCAACGGCATAGTAAGTACCGGTGGTGCCGCCGGTGGCGATGACGATGTCAACGGGAGCGGCGGGGGTATCGGTCTGCTGGGTGTCGCCGTCGGTGTTGGGGGTATCACCTTCCTTGTTGCCGCAGGCAACAAGAGCGAAGATCATAGCGACGGACAGGATGAGGGCTAAGAACTTTTTCATACGCAATCTCCTTTTTGTTTTACCGTTTCGGCAACGTTACCGCCGGTCGGGGACATTCTGCACAACGTTGTCCAATGTTGTGCATGAGCGTCGGCCGGCGCTTCTTCGTTTTGCAAAACGGCCAATGTACCTCTTTGAGGCATAGTCATTATAACTTATTGCAAGTTTTATTGCAAGATACTTTTGCACTTTTGGCTATTCGCACAAAATTAAGGCGGAATCCATTTTTCTTAGCCCTTTCTTTTTCCGCTCGTTCCGTTATTTCACACAAATTTTTTGGTGACGACAAATTTTTACTTTTTCTTCATATATAAATTTTTCATGCACCTTATTCGAATTCATGCAAGTTTTCCTTCACCGTCTGTCATTTTGGCTAAATCCAAGGCAAAAAAACAGTCACTCTGACGAGTGACTGTTTTTCCAAAAAATCTGCCGGAAAATCTTGTGGCATATGCAGAGGAGCATGATACAGATACAGCCTATGTACAAAGCAGTATACAGCCATTGGACGGGGAAAAAGAGAAAAATCAGACCACGGCTGAAAGAAGTATTTATTATAATAAAGATCATCAGGTAGTGGATGATAATAATACATTTCTGTATGAGAGTGAGGATGGAAACAGAAGCCTTGAGATTGGTGTCCGCACGACAGAATCCGGGATCATCACGGAATTTGAGGATGATGATTTAAAAACTTCTGTGATCAATAATAGGGAAGTGACGATCGCACGTCTTGCAGCGGAGGATGAATGCTATCTCGCAATTTTTACAAAGGAAGGTGTGACGTTTACCATCCAGACGAAGAATCTGACGGAGGAGGAACTGCTCATGGTATTGCGTGAGCTGTGTTGACCGCAAAAGGGGGAAAAAACGACTGGAAGTAAAAAATAAAATTTTCGTGTAACATTTTTCAAAAAGGATTGTTATATAGATGAGGTTCCAAAAGCGCAGGCTGAGTCACAGGAATGGGGAACGGTCGTTTTTTATACGGGAGAGGAGGAGTCATGGAAAAAGATATATT
>ENA-OQDT01001340-OQDT01001340.1-human-gut-metagenome-genome-assembly--contig:-NODE-1340-length-14511-cov-2.613668_pt1 | contig 14511 bp, 13 predicted proteins | sample MGYA00242786_ERZ504617 | MGnify/ENA primary metagenome ERZ504617 (study PRJEB26092, sample SAMD00036337) | human gut metagenome | host: Homo sapiens | study: EMG produced TPA metagenomics assembly of...
CCCGGATGATCGATATTGCAGCTTCCAGAGCAGGTCCTCGTTGGTGGGGCCAAAACTGCGGTCGGTGAAGGCAGAGGCAAGGAAGCCGCCGGGAGCGTACTCTCCGGCATCCTTGATGTAGTTTTTGTCAAAGCCGCTTTCGGCCGCCAGTTTCTGGATCAGTTCGGCGTCGTAGCACCGGATGCCCAGATGCTCTGCCACCAGTTTGCCGATGGTCCTGCCGCCGCTGCCAAACTCGCGGCTGATGGTGATGATGCGTTTTTTCCATTAGACTTCTCCTTTCGTGCTCAGTTCACGGTAGGTCTTGCAGATCAGATAGCCTGCAATCAGGAAGGTGAGGATATCCGACATGGGCATGGAGTACAGCACGCCGTCCAGCCCGAAGAACCGGGGCAGCAGCAGGGCAAAGCCCACGCCGAACACCACCTCACGCACCATGGACAGGGCGGTGGATTCCGCCGCCTTGCCCATGGCCTGCAAAAAGATGAAGCACGCCTTGTTGACACAGGCCAGAATGATCATGCACAGGTAGATGCGGAAGGACTTTACGGCAAAATCGGTGTAGTAAACGCTCTCGTTGGCGGCACCGAACAGGGCGATGAGCTGCCGGGGGAGCAGCTCCACCAGCACCAGTGCAACGGCGCCCACGGTGGCTTCTGCCAGCAGCAGCTTCGTGAGCAGCTCCTTCACACGGGCAGGCTTTTTGGCACCCATGTTGAAGCCCACCACAGGGATGCAGCCGGCCGCCATGCCCACCACGATGGAGATGACGATCTGGAAGAACTTCATCACGATGCCAACAACGGCCATGGGGATCTGGGCGTACTGCTCCTGCCCGAACACCGCATCCAGTGCGCCGTATTTGCGGATCATGTTGTTGATGGCTGCCATTGCCGCCACAAGGCTGATCTGGGACAGAAAGCTGGTCATGCCAAGGGTCAGGGTGCGGCTGCAGATGGAGCCTTTCAGCCGGTAGTCACCCTTTGCAGGGCGGATGATCTTCATGTGCAGCAGATACCACACCGCCAGCGCTGTCGTGACCAGCTGACCGATGACGGTAGCCACTGCTGCACCCATCATGCCCCAGCGGAAACCGAAATGAAGATGGGGTCCAGAATGATGTTCAGTACCGCGCCCGCAAGGGTGGACACCATGGCAAACCGGGGGCTGCCGTCCGCACGGATGATGGGGTTCATGGCCTGACCGAACATATAAAAGGGCACGCCCAGTGTAATGTAAAAGAAATATTCCTGCGAGTGGTGATAGGTCTCGGCGTTGACCGTTCCGCCGAACATGGCAAGAATGGTATCCGCAAAAATCAGATAGAGCGCGGCCAGCACAATGCTGCTGACCAGACACATCACCACCGCATTGCCGACGCTCCGCTTTGCCTTGGGGACTACGTTCTGCCCAAGGCTGATGCTGACGAAGGCGCAGCAGCCGTCACCGATCATCACGGCAATGGCCAGCGCCACCACCGTCAGGGGGAAAACCACAACGGTGTTAGGCGGCATTGCCGTAAGAGCCAAGGTAGCTGGCGTTGGCAATAAAGATTTGGTCCACGATGTTGTACAATGCGCCGACCAGCAGCGAAATAATGCACGGGATCGCATACTTCTGCATCAGCTTGCCGATGCGCTCCGTGCCAAGGAATTGATGGAACTTTCCATGGGATTCACCTTTACCTTTCCAATTTTTGGGGGCAAAAAAAAACAACGAGCAGCCCTCATGCAACCGGTTTTTACGCATGAGTGCTACTCGTTGTACGAAATTATTATAGCCCGCCTGCCGGGAATTTGCAAAGGCAGTTTTGCACAAGAATTATGCTGAACATTCTGCGCAGATTGCACGAGCCAAACTTCGTGGAAGATGCCCTTGGAAGCCAGTCGCCCAGCCGTGGCACAATAAGGTGGAGCGCAAAAGTACGCTGGAAAGACTGTTTTGTACAGGCTGTTCCATCTGGATGAAAGAGGAGCAATATGGCATAGTATCAAGCAGGAATGCTTGTGGTTTATGGGAAACTTGGGGTTCATGAAATCGAAACCGTTGGTCTGCAGAACTTTTGCGGAAAACCGGCAAAAATCACTATACCCTTCGCCCTTATTTTACGGATTCCCACGACCACAGCTATATCCCCACGGCAAAAGAAGGTGCTCTGCGCCCGGTACCCCGGCACAGCAGGCGGAAGCCGATTTGGCACGCATCAAAGAGGTGCGATCATGTCGAAAAAGCAACGGAATTTCAAAGAGAAGCAATGAGTCCGGATGGCTGTTCTCTGGGCGGTGCGTGTCTGACACGCCTTCTTGCCTTGGGGAAAATCCCGGTCGAGCCACTTAATGCCCGATTGGATAAAGATAGCCGTTCTAATTGGTCAAAATATCGGATTTGTTCGATTGCGCTTTTATTATAGGTAATACCGCATAATTCTAAGTGCCGATACGGCGAGCGAGGTGCGGCAGATGCCAAGCCAAAAGCGCAGATAATACTGGATGTCTTATCGAGCATTTTGGCAACGCAGATGCCGTGCCGCAGCTGCCGGAGCGGTGCTTAAGCCGCAAGGCGGGAATTGTGCGGTGTTGCCTATGGTATCAGGTACGCCTTCAAGCTACACCTTAAAAGTGCCCCGTGCGGTTAAACTGTTTCCACCGCTCAATCAAAGAGTGGCGGCGCGGATCCGGCTTATCCGGCAGGTCCAGCGTAAAACGCTCATAGCAGTTCACAATGCGTGTCTGGCCGTACTGGTGCTCCCGCGGGATGTTGGCTCCATAGGTCAGGTGGATATGCCCGTGCAGCATCAAAGCCGGGTGATAGGTATCCAAAATTTCATTGAACACCGTAAACCCGCGGTGCGGCAGGTCGCTGAAATCCCCATAGCCGTGCAGCGGCGCATGGGTAACAAGGATATCCACCCCGCCCGCGTGCTGGATCCTGCTGCGCAGGTGGCTGATGCGGCGTTTCATTTCCGCTTCGGTAAACTGCCAGGCACCGGCGCGGTAACGGCAGCTGCCGCCAAGGCCCACAATGCGGTAGCCCTTGTACCAGTACAGATCATCGTCAATGCAGATCGCACCGCGGGGCGGTTCTTTATCATAGCTGGCATCATGGTTGCCGTGTACATAAAGCACCGGAACCGGCGCTGCATCGGACAAAAAGTTCATATAATGCAGGCTCAGGTCCCCGCAGCCGATGATCAGGTCGATATCGCGCAGCTTGCTGGGCTCATAGTATTCCCACAGGTACTTGCTCTCTTCGTCTGCCACTGCCAGAATTTTCATAGATCGGCCTCTTTCTCTGCAGGGAGCCGGTCGCGGTGGATGCCCTGCATGCGGTACATGGGGCGGGCACAGGCGATCAGTTCGTCAAATTCCGGCAGGTGGCCCTCCACTGCATCGCACAGCCAGTCCATATGCAGGATCTGCTCCGGGGTAAAGCCGGTGCGGCCCTCGTTCATCACAGTACCGTTCTGCGCGGTAATATAGCAGGCAAACGGGTCAATGCTGCCCGCAATAATGCCGCTGCGCAGGATGTTGGCCAGGTGGCGCACATCATGGGGCAGCTCGCGGCTGAGCAGCACATCCATCACACCGCTGTTCATGCCCCACCAGTAGTTGACGGCAGTACCGTCGGTGCCGGATTTATCGCGGGTCCAGCCGCCATCCAGCACGGTGCGCACCACGTTTTCATAGAACTGGCCCCAATGCCAAAACGGCGAAGCCAGATCCATCAGCGTGCCGCCGGGGCTGATGCGGAAAGTTCCGAACTCTCGCGCAGGGCGGAACGGCGTGGGGGTATCGCGCCCCGAGACCACCGTGATGCCCTGCTTCTGGAAGGCCTGGATCGGGTCCCCCGGCAGGCAGGACCATTGCAGGCTGACCTTAACGCGCGGGTTGACCATCCGCGCGCCAAGGGCAAACGCATTGATGTTGGCCGGAACGCCAAAGGTGGGCGTATCCGCCACATAGCCCACGCGGTCCTCCCGCGCCACAGCGGCAGCAATGGCGCCGGTGATGAACTTTGCCTCATACACGCGGCTGTAATAGGTGCGGATGGAAGCATACGGCATATCGACCGAGCAGTTCAGGATGCGCACATCCGGGTGGCGCAGCGCCGCGCGCAGCGAAGCCCCCACCAGTTTTGGCGAGGTTGTAAACACCATATCCGCGCCGTCCTGGATGGCTTTTTCCACCAGTTCATCGGCATTTTTGCCCGGCTCTGCGCCATGATAAGCCACGGTTTCCACCTTGCCGGCAAACACCTGGTCCAGCTGGGTACGGCCAAACTCGTGCTGGCTGGTCCAGGTAGAAGTTTCCGGCGTGCGCTCGTTGACAAACGCTACTTTCAAGTGGCTGGGCTCACTGCGGATCCCCGGCAGGATGCGGTCCAGCAGGCTGTTCTTTTTGGCCGGGGCGGACGGCTGGGTGCTGAGCTTGACCGGTTCCGGGCGCTCCAGCGCCAGAACGTCATCCCACACAGCGTCAATAGCTGCGGCAAACTGGGCGGGACTATAGGTTTTCAGCTCATCCAACTTATACAAGCGGAGCAACAGCAGCATAACATCCGCCGGGGTGGTGCGCATTTTATCACCGCCGTGGGCATTATAAGCCTTGGTGATCCAGTTCATCAGGCTGACAACTTCCGCCTTATCGTCTGCGGTCCACTTTTCATCCGGCGCTTTGCCCAGCGCTTTCTGCAAGCGGGCAAAGCTGCCCTCCTGCGTAAAGTGCAGCCGGTACAGCCCGCACAAAGGGTAATACTCCATGAACTCGTAATATTCACGAATTTCCGGCGTATCATTGAACTGCGGCACAACGCGGGTAACGGTGGCAAAAATAGAATCCGCGCCAAAATATTTCAGCACACTGACACGTTTGTTGCCCTCTTGGACATAAAAGCGGCCCATGTACTCATATGCTTTAATGGCATCGTGGATGCCCTCTTCCACATGGGCCATGCACAGGGAAACCCACTTGCTGGCAAACTCAGTGTTTTCGGGCAACAGCGGCATAAAGTTGGAAGCAAACGCCGGGGTGCGGCCGGTGGTTTTGGTGCCTACCACATAATCCAACGGTATTTCAATGGTGCCAAGCGGTATCTGGCTTTCGGTATCTGTTTTTTCCAGCAGTTCATCCAACGCAGGCAGATAGGGGTATTTGCCTGCCGCTGTCTTTTCACGGTAATCGCGCACGCCCAATCTTTGAGCGCGGTTGTATTCTTCCAGGGCTTCTATACGCTGCATCCTGTGCCTCCTCCTGCTGTTGTGGTTCCGTCATTTTTTCTTATTCTGTGGGCATGTATGTTGTAATTATACCATATCCCGCAGGGCTTTGCACCCTTTTTATGCCGGAAACCGGCATCCTGCCCGCTTGACATAAATTTTACACAAAACCTGTGGTGCAGGTCTTGCGGCATATCGCGGATTCTTGTATAATAAAGCTTATATGCAAATTTGACATCAATCAACTGCGAGGTACTGGAATGCTTAAGAAATACCTGACTGTATTTTTGTTTCGATGGTTCCCCTGATCGAACTGCGCGGCGCAATCCCCTATGGCGTAATTTTTGGTCTGCCGCTGTGGAGCACCTACATCATTGCCATCATCGGCAACATGATCCCGGTGCCGTTCATCTTTTTGTTTGCGCGCAAGATCCTGGAATGGGGCGCTGACAAACCGGTGATCGGCAAGTTTTTCACTTTCTGCCTGGAAAAAGGCCACAAGGGCGGCCAAAAGCTGAAAGCCACCGCCGGCCGCGGCCTTTTTATTGCTCTGCTGCTGTTTGTGGGCATTCCCCTGCCCGGCACCGGCGCATGGACCGGCACCCTGGCCGCCAGCCTACTGGATATGGATTTCAAGGAAAGCGTTCTGGCCTGCATGGGCGGCGTTCTGCTGGCAGGCTGCATTATGGGCGTACTGAGCACTTTGGGCATTTCCGCTTTTGGTGCAATCGCCGGTTGATTTTTTCCCTGATTGTATATGACAAAAGCAGCCTCCGCGGGGGCTGCTTTTTGTTATTATTTTACTGGGCCGTCTCTTCCTGCCTGCTCAACAGAATGCGGTCATTATCCAACCGGCGGCCCACATTTTTGGCGAACTGATCCAGCAGGCCGTCCACCGTGGTGTTCGCGCGTTCTTCCCCGCTGATATCCAGCACAATGTGGCCGGAATCCATCATCAGCGTGCGGTTGCCCAACTCCAGGGCGGCGTGCATGTTGTGGGTAATCATCAGGCAGGTGATGTGGTTTTCGGCCACAATTTTCTTGGTCAGCTCCAGCACCTTATCTGCGGTGGCGGGGTCCAGGGCCGCATGTGTGCTCGTCCAGCAACAGCAATTTGGGGGCTAACCAGGGTGGCCATCAATAGGGTCAGCGCCTGGCGCTGGCCGCCGGAAAGCAGGCCGACCGGCTGTTTCATCCTGTTCTCCAGCCCCAAGCCCAGCTGGACCAGCCGATCGGTAAACAGTTCGCGGTCCGCCTTGGTAATGCGGGAAAACGGCGAAGTATGGGTGGAAGCGCGCAGATAGGCCAGGGCCAGATTTTCCTCAATGGTCATGTTGGGGGCAGTGCCTTTGAGCGGGTCCTGGAACAGGCGGCCAATCGCCTTGGAGCGGCGGAAATCCGGCTGGAAGGTCATATCCACCCCATCCAGCAGAATGCTGCCGGTATCCGGAATAAAGCTGCCTGCAATGGCATTGAACAAGGTGGATTTGCCCGCGCCGTTGGAACCCACAATGGTAGCGAATTCGCCGCTTTCCATATGCAGATTGATATCGGTCAGCGCTTTTTCTCGTTCACCGTACCGGGGTTAAAGGTCATACTAACATGGTTCAGATCAAGCATGGGTCTTGCCCCCTTTCTGGCTGACGGCACGGCGGCGGCGCAGCGCAAGGTTCTTTTTCAGGGCCGGGGCCGCAATGGCCAGCGCCACAATGATGGCAGAAATCAGCTTCAGGCACTCGCTGGGAACATTGGCACGCAGGGCCAACGCAATGATAAAGCGGTAGATCACGCTACCCGCCACAGCCGCAGCCGCTTTGACCCACATACCGCCGCGGCCAAACAGCGTTTCGCCAATAATCAGCGAAGCCAGACCGATGACCACCATGCCAGTGCCCAGGTTGATATCGGCGGATTTCTGGTACTGAGCCAGAACCGCGCCGGAAAGCGAGGTCATGGCGTTGGAAACGCAAAGGCCCACCGTGATGGTGAACGCCGTGTTGATGGAGGAAGCGCGCACCATATCCGGGTTATCGCCGGTAGCGCGGATGGAAAGACCAAGCCGGGTGCCAAGGAATAAAATCAGCAGCGCGCAGGCCACGACTGTGACCGTGACGGCAACAATGAGTTTATAGGGAGATTTTTCGCCAAACAGGGCGCGGGCCATAGTGAACACTGTCTCAGTTTTCAGCATGGGAACGTTGGAAGAAAAGCCCATGATGGCAAGGTTTACGGTGTAAAGCCCGGTATTGGTAATAATACCCGCCAAAATGGACGGCACGCCCAGGTGGGTTTGCAGGAACGCGGTGACAAACCCGGCGCAGGCACCGGCCAGCATGGCCAGCACAAAACCAAGGAACGGATGCCCCGCCACTGCGGCGGTAGCCGACACGGCACAGCCAAGGGTGAACGCGCCATCGGTGGTCATATCGGCAATATTCAGCACACGGAAGCTCAAAAATAGTGCCATGGCCACAAGGGCGTAAATAAAGCCCAGCTCCAATGCGCTTTGCACAATGGCAAGGGTAAACATAAGCGTTGCTCCTTTACATGTAAAAATAATAAGTAATAAAGAATAATGAATCATTGCAGTGTGCCACCCACGGCGCTTTTTTAATCAGGTATGCAGCCCCGGCGGGATTTTTCTCTCGCCGGAGCTGCATTCCTGTTTTTATTGTGGTACTGCTGGCACCACACCTGCATTATTCTTTTTCATTCTTCTTTATTCTTTTAGGGCAATACCGCACAATTCCCGCCTTACGGCTTAAGCACCGCTCCGACGGCTGCGGCACGGCATCTGCGTTGCCAAAATGCTCGATAAGACATCCAGTATTATCTGCGCTTTTGGCCTAGCAGCTGCCGCACCTCGCTCGCCGTATCGGCACTTAGAATTATGCGGTATTGCCTTAGGTTCTTACTGCTGGGTGGTAACTTCCACAACCTGGCTGGCCATATCGCTGAAAGCGGCGTAATCAATGCCCAGAGCGGCGGCAGTTTCGGTGTTGACGGTGATGATGCCGCCATCCATTACATGGTATTCAGGAACGTTGCCGCTTTCCAGGATATCCAGCACCATATCAGCGGTGTAGGTGCCAAGTTCGGTATAGTTGACTCCACAGGTTGCAAAGGCACCGGCGGTAACAAAGCTGTCGGCACCGGTGTAGAACGGGATACCTGCTTCGGTCAGCGTCTCGGAAACAGCAGCTGCGGCGGCCATAACCACGTTATCGGTCGGGGTAAACACAGCGTCAGCCTTGCCCACCATATTGGCGGCGGCGCTCATGATTTCATCGTTGGTGTTGCCAGTGCCTTCCACATAAGCAATGCCCTTTTCATCCAGGTAAGCCTTTGCTTCGGCAATGGGAGTGGTGGAATTGGCTTCGGAATTGGAGTACAGCAAGCCAACAGTCTTGACATCCGGGTTGATTGTCAGCATCATATCCAGGATGAACTGGGTGTTCAGCGCGTCAGAAGTACCGGTGACATAATCCAGGCCGGTGAGGTCTGCAGCGGCAGGGTCGCTGATGGCGGCGTACACAACAGGAATCTGATCTTCGGCGCAGGCATTGGCCATACACTGAGCTGCCAGGGTGGCAATGGGCACTACCGCATCATATCCATCGGAAACCACCTGGGTGCCGATCTGGTTCAGCGTGGTAGCGTCGTTCTGGCCGTTAAAATCTTTGTACTCAATGGTAATGCCCTTTTCGGCGGCTTTGGCGTCCAGCTCTGCTTCCACAGCGGTGCGGATCTCATCCAGGCTGGCGTGGTCCAGCTGCTGGACCACCGCAATTTTGTAAGACTTTGCGGTATCATCTGCGGCAGCAGCTTCGCTGCTGGTGGATGCAGCGGTATCGGCGCTGGAGGCAGCGGTAGAAGTGGTGGCGGCGGTGGAACCGCAGGCGGCGAGGGTGGCGAGCATAGCGGCGGCGGACAGAACAGCAACAAACTTTTTCATGGTAAAAGCTCCTTTTTATCATTCACATTTAAGGTGTATCGGCGGTTTGTTCCCGGCAGTGCCGGGGCGGGCAATCAGTTTGCCCGGCGCCATCGCTCCCGCATGGTGGTAATGCTTTGCTTTTTCATGGTGTTACTCCTGTTTGTGGTCTGTGCCAGGTATAACAAAAAGCCCTTGCACAGAAATAGCTTTCTGTGCAAGGGCAGATCAATCAAATAATCTGTGGTGCCACCTTGCTTGCTGTGCCATAAACTGCACAGCCGCTCTGCGGAGAACTAACATTCCCCTGCCCTGTAACGGAGGCTTCCGTCAACGGATACTCAGCCCAGCTTTTCCCCGTGCCCTCGGCGAACCATTTATCCACTCCGCTTACCACCCCGTTCCCAGCATCGGGGGCTCTCTGTGCGTGCGCCTGTGGTTTTACTTTCGCTTCATTGGTTTAAAGTATTTATAACACAAAGGCGCGGCCTTGTCAACGGGGAATTTTAATTTTCTGTGTCAAAAAGTACAATCAGTTTTTGGCAATAATCCATAAGCGGCTTTTCTTCGGCCTGCACTTCGGGCTTAATCAGGCCGTTCTGCTCGGTGTAAGGGGTGTCCTTGTTGTCCAGCGCCAGGAACAAATCCGCCCCTGTGGCAATAAATTCTTTGCCCGCAGCTTCCGCCAGCGCGGTCAGGTCGTAATAGTCGTTTTCGGCATCATCGCCCAGCAGGCCGCTGCTGCCGCGCTGGGTATAGATCGTCAGCATGGAGCAGACTTCGCCCTGCACGTGGGAGCCTTCGCCGTTCAGCAGCATGCCGAAGCGGCTGTAGTTGGCAATATAATTGCCGTCCTTCCAGGCACTCTGGGTCACATGGCCGTTGCTCAGCTGGCCAAAGAATTTATCGTCCGGGTACTGGCGCAGCACAAAGTTCATGTTGTCCATCATGGCAAGGTCGTCGCGGTCCATCCTGCCCTTATAGGTGGTGTTCACCTGCAGGTTGGCATACAGCTGCTGTACCTGGGCATAGGCATCGCCAAAATAGTCTGCCATCGCATCGGGCTGTTCCTCCATAGCGGTCTTGAACAGCTGCAGGGCAGTCGTCATATCCTCATCCCGCAGGGCCTGCACAAAGTCCGCAATGCTCTCTGCCGGTTCGATCTCCGTATCTGCCAAAGCCAGCAGGCCATACATCGAAACTACGGTATTGCGCTCGGTGCCCAGCCCTGCCACATGGATAGTGCCGCCCTGCTGGCGGTTATACTGGTACAGCCAGCGCCAGTATTCGGCTTCCGCATCCGCACAGCTGCCCTGCAGCTTCAGGTAGTGGTTCAGCCAGTTTTCATCGCCCGTGCGCAGGTACTGCTCCAGCACCTGGGTTTCGCCCACGCCGGTTTCCACCAGCTGAACATTCACCCCCTGCTGTTCGTGCAGGTACTGGAACAGCGCCTTGCGCATGGCAGTGTTCTGCGGCTGTCCGCGGGTCTCTCCGGCCAGAAACACGCGGTAATCCGCATTACCAAAATCGGCATCTTCCAGCGGGTAATCCCAGTAAATGGGTGTCGTGTTGTCTTTCAGGTAGGTGTGGACGGTGTCATTCTTTTTGCTCTGCACTTCCACGGTTTCGGGCACAGCGGTTTTCCTCACCGTCAGCCGTTTCCGGGGTAGCGGTACCGGCGACAATGGCTTCCTCTGCCGTCATATCAGTATACAAAAAGGTTCTGCAAAACCGCAATGTTGGCAGCCCAATCAGGATCCATCATGGGGCGGTCATCCATGCCGTTGCGCACGCCATAGGTGTCCTGCACCGGCAGGGTCATCTGGTCTGCTGTCACGGCCCAAAAAGCCCGGCAGCTGCACCATCAAGGCAGCGATCTCAGTTTTTGTAAAGTTGGTCTGCACCACCGGCAGGGCGGCGTCCAGCAGGTCGTTCAGCTCGGTGACCGAAGCGCTCTTGATCCGGTCCAGCACCGCCTGGATGACGGTGCGCTGGCGGGCCACGCGGTGCCAGTCATCATCAATGGCGCGCAGGCGGGCATACTGCAATGCGGTATAGCCGTCAAAGTGGTTCCAGCCTGGTTCCACCTTGTTGACGATCAGCATCGAGTTGGAGGGAACCTCCCAGTTCAGCGCCTTGGCTTCGTCCTCAGTCAGGTTCAGGTCGATGCCGCCCACGGCATCCACAATCTGAACAAAGGAGTTAAAATTGAACCGCACATAGTGGTCCACCTGCACGTTGAAGCAGTCTTCCACCGTATCCATCGTCAGGCGGGCACCGCCGTAACGGAAGGTGTGGGTGATCCAGTCGTACTGGCCCTCGTGCCCATCCAGCAGAATCGGCACACCGGTGGCGCGCTCAATGGAAACCAGTTTGATGGTATCGTCCTTGATGTTCAGGGAGCACAGAATTAAACTGTCCGCGCGGGCATCGGAGCTGAACTCCGTGGTGGCTTTTGTTCCGTCCAGCTCGTTCAGATGGGTAAACGCATCCCAGTCGTTCACGGCATCGGTGCGTTCATCAGTGCTGATCAACAAGATATTCAGCACATCTTCGTCCGCAAAGGGGCTGCCCTCCGGCATCTCCATTTCGTCATTCGTGGCCTGGGTCAGGCCGGTGGTATCCAGGTTCTGGTCCTCCTCGGCATCAACGGTGCCAACGCTGTCCACCGTGCCGTCATCGTAATGAATCAGATCCAACTTGCCGTTAATGTACAGCACCGCCAGCAGCACCAGCACCGCCAGCGCCGCAGCAAACACCGCCAGCAGTTTCAGCCACAGGGGACGTTTCTTTTTGTCCGGCGTTTCCGGTGCTGTGGTTTCCGCCTTGGGTTCGTTTTCAGTTCCCGGCTGGGCCGCATCCGCGGCCGGTTCGCTTTCCGGCTGCGTCTGCTCCGGCTGGGCCTGCTGCTCCGGGGCAGCAGACTGCATCTTGTTTTCTTCGTCCTTCATAACTACTTTCACCCTTGTTGTTTTTGGCCGCGCAAACGCCGCAGGCCCGCCCGTATCCCACAGGAATAATAGAGAAAAGCCAGCCCCGCAAAAATGCTGACCGTTAAACTGCGCCAGGTAAACCACCCGTGCTGGATGGAATGGGTGCGCAGCAGCGCCAGCCACACCGGTGCCATCAGGGCGGTAAGGCCAATGGGCAGCGCGCGCAGCAAAGCTTCCTTATTGCGCAGGCAAAGCAAAACGCCGCAATGCACAAAATAACCACCAGCACCACCGGCCACAACAGCCCGCGCTGGCTTAATGTATCCCCCACAAAGCGGAAGATGTTCCCCCAGCTCAGCTCCATGCCGTGCCAGGTATCCGCCGTGGTGCGCACCCCGACCTGGTGGATGGCATCGCCGATGATATCCTGCCCGGTAATCAGGGTGGCCAGCACCCATTTCAGGCCCCAGCACATGGCATAGCCTGCCCCCCAGCACAAGCTGCCGCCGATGACCGGCAGACACTGCCTGGCACCGGATGCCGCCCGCTGCGGCAGGCAGCACAGCCACACCGCCACCGGCAGCCCCAGCGTGATGATGGGGGTGACCAGCAAATCACAGAACGCCGTACAGGTACCCAGCACCACCAGGGCAATGCTCAGCTGCCCGGCGCGGCGCGGCCTGGCCAACACCCACGCGCAGCCCGCATACGCAATACAGAAAGTGGTAAAATACTGCACCTGATGCGGCACCCAGAACACGGTAACCGCCAGCTGGCTGACGGCAAACCACACCATGGCCCGCAGCCCACACTGCCGCCGCAGCTGCCACAAAATAACCGCCAGCAGCGCAAACAGCACCAAATACTGCACCACGCGCACACCGGTGATGGACATAACGCAGAGCAGCGGCCGCAGCCAGATCAGGTAGCCGTGCCAGTACCGCGCATAGGAGAACGGCACCAGCTGCACTGCCTTTTGGGCACCGGTGGCCAGCGGAATGGTGCGCTCGCAATAGACAGCAAGGTCACCGGCCATCGTTTCAAAGTTATCCACGTTATAGGCCGTTGCGGTCATCATGGCGGTCAAGGGATCCTGCTCGCCCATGGCGGCCGCTTCAAACAGCATGATGGTATCGGTATAGTTATCCATCTGGAACAGCTTAAAGCCGAAATATTCAGGGTAAAGCCCCTCCTGCTGGATGGTTTGGGCTGAATCATACACATGTTCCAGCACCGGCTGGGCCGGCAGCGCGCACGCCCCCAGCAGCAGCACAAACAGCACTGCCACCGTGGCTGCAAACGCCGCCAGCAGCTGCAGGGGCGTGGTGTGCCGCACCGTTGGGTTTGTTTTGATTTCCTGCATAGCATTCCTTTTCTTTTGGGAAGATTGCAAAAAAGTTACAAATCTTTTTTGGTTATTATACCGTATTATTCCGCCAGTTTCAATAGCGCAGAACTGCCGAAAGTTGTGAAATCCCCATCACAAAATTTGCACATTCCCGTTACCGGGCGTCCGCCTGGCGCGAAACGGAGAGCACAATGCCCATTTCGCCCAGCAGCATCATCAAACTGGTACCGCCGGAAGAAAAAAAGCGGCAGGCTGATGCCGGTGTTGGGGATGGTGTTGGTAACAACGGCAATGTTCAGCACCGCCTGCAGCACCACCTGCACCACAAAGCCAACGGCCAGCAGCGCACCGAATTTATCCCGCGCGCGCACTGCAATAGACATGCCGCGCAAAAACAGCAGCAGGAACAGCACCACCGTCAGAGCCGCGCCCACAAAGCCAAGTTCTTCACACAGAATCGAAAAGATAAAGTCGTTCTGCGGTTCCGGCACATAGAGGTATTTCTGGCGGCTGTTGCCCAGCCCCAGCCCGGCCGCGCCGCCAGATGCAATGGCGTACAGGCTTTGGATGGTCTGGTGGCCTTCGCCCAGCGGATCGGCAAAGGGGTCCCGCCAGGAGGACAGCCGCCCCATGGCATAGGGCACCAGCTCCGGCAGCAGCACCACCGCCGCCGCAATGGCCCCGGCCCCGGCAATGCCTGCCAGGGCAAACCACTTTAAGCCCGTGCCGCCCACAAACATCAGCACCGCGCCGATGCCCAAAATCAGTAGCGTGCCGGACAGATGCGGCTCCAGCAGCATCAGCACCGTAACCGCCCCAGGATAACCATAAAGGGCAGCACCCCGGTTGCAAAGGTCTGCATCCTGTCATGGTTGAGGGAGATGATGTGGGCAAACACCAGCACTACCGCAAACTTGGCGATCTCGCTGGGCTGCAAGGTGCCCAGCCCCGGCAGCACGATCCACCGCTTGCAGCCGTTATATTCCGGCATGAACAGTACGATTGCCAGCAACGCCAGCGATACCCCCATGATTGGCCACGCCAGTTTGTGCCAGATGTGGTAATCCACCAGACTGGCCGC
>ENA-OQDT01001341-OQDT01001341.1-human-gut-metagenome-genome-assembly--contig:-NODE-1341-length-14469-cov-7.154511_pt1 | contig 14469 bp, 13 predicted proteins | sample MGYA00242786_ERZ504617 | MGnify/ENA primary metagenome ERZ504617 (study PRJEB26092, sample SAMD00036337) | human gut metagenome | host: Homo sapiens | study: EMG produced TPA metagenomics assembly of...
AAGCACTCACAAGACTATAAAGAAACACACAACTTCTTCAACAGCGTACCCCTCGAATGCCTTCCGGCTTCAAGGGGTACGCGCTGTTTCAAGAAAGAAACTAAAAGTACCGTTTACTTCTTCTTCATAAATCATTTTCCAGGATTCCGATGTTCATGCCTTTTTTCAGAAGATAGGCGGCATATTTTTTTATAAATGTTGTCTTTCCGGATCCGAGAAACCCGGTTATCAGATCGATCTTTATCATATTTTTTCCTTTACTTATGTTCCGTCCATATTTCAACAATCTCCCGCCCGACAAATGCCAGACTGCTATCAGTATATAATCTTTTTTCCGCAAAGAAAAGAGGCGGTCCTGAAAAATTCTCTCAGAACTGCCTCTTTCCGGCTATTTTATTTTTTATAAACATGTATGAAGACTACTTTGTAAACAGATCTACCAGATCCTGACCATCATCATAGCCCTGTTTTTTCAATTCCTGAACAAACCAGTCATCTACACCGTCTACTGCTTTCTTAAAGGAATCGATATCCATGTCCTTTTTCTCTGTGAAGGTCACACCATTTTTGTCTGCCCAGCGTGCTTTGATCTCATCATCACTGGAACGGTTGATGTAACGCTCATATTCAACAGCTTTCTGGCCACACTCGTCAACAACAGCCTGCTGCTCCGGTGTCAGCGCATCATAAATATCCTGGTTAATGCAGAAGAACAGGCAGTCATAGATTGCATCCCACATGGAGCAATATGGCTGTACCTCCTGTACACTGGCTGCATCGATGGCGGGCAACGGATTCTCCTCGCCCTCTACCGTATTCTGCTGAAGTGCCGTGTAGGTCTCGGACCAGTTCATATTTGTGGCATCTGCGCCCCCATCTCTTATAACACTCCATAAGAAGATTAGAGCCGGCTACACGAACCTTCAGATTCTTCATATCATCTACAGATTTTACCTCATGCTTGCTGTTTGTCAATTCACGGAATCCGTTCTCTGCAATACCCATGCAGTGGAGTCCGTAGCCGTTAAGGATTTCCTTCAGCTTATCTCCAGCCTCTCCGTCAAACTTCGCATCTGCATCATCATAGGAATCATAGATGAACGGCAGGGATACCACATTGAAGCGTGGATCAAATGCAGAATAGATCAGATTGGAATGCATGGAGATCTGTACCGGGTCTCCGTTCATCAGTGCCTGGATTCCCTCGGACTGATTTCCGTTTGTCAGCTGATCCGCTGCGTAAATGTTAACCTTGACCTTTCCTCCGGTAGCCTTTTCCATGAGTTCACCGAACTTACGTCCTCCATCAGCCCAGGTACTTGTCTCTGTTGTGGAGCATGCAAAGTTCCAGGTTGTCTCAGGCCAGTTCAGATCACTGTAATCCTCCACGGTATCTACCGAATCCTCTGTAAACAGATCTACAAGATCCTGTGCATCGTCATAGCCTGCACTCTTAAGCTCATTTACAAACCAGTCGTCGATTCCGTCTACTGCTTTCTTGAAGGAATCGATATCCATATCCTCTTTCTTTGTAAAGGTCACACCGTTGCTCTTCTCCCAGCGGCTCATGATCTCCTCATCGCCGGAACGGTTGATATAACGCTCATACTCAACAGCCTTCTGGCCTGCCTCATCAACAACCTGCTGCTGTTCCGGTGTCAGGCTGTCATAGATATCCTGGTTGATACAAAAGAACAGACAGTCATAGATTGCATCCCACATGGAGCAGTACGGCTGTACCTCCTGTACACTGGCTGCGTCGATCGCAGGCAGCGGGTTCTCCTCACCCTCTACCGTATTCTGCTGAAGTGCTGTGTATGTCTCGGACCAGTTCATGTTTGTGGCATCTGCCCCCCATCTCTTATAACATTCCATGAGAAGATTGGAACCGGCCACACGAACCTTCAGGTTCTTCATGTCGTCTACTGTTTTTACTTCATGCTTGCTGTTTGTCAGCTCACGGAAACCATTCTCTGCGATTCCCATACAATGAAGTCCGTACTCACCAAGGATCTCTTTCAGCTTTTCTCCGGCCTCACCGTCAAATTTTGCATCTGCGTCATCGTAGGAATCATAGATAAACGGCAGGGATACTACATTGAATCTCGGGTCAAATGCAGAATAGATCAGATTGGAATGCATGGAGATCTGTACCGGATCTCCGTTCATCAGTGCCTGGATTCCCTCGGACTGATTTCCGTTTGTCAGCTGATCTGCTGCATAAATATTAACCTTGACTTTTCCGCCGGTTGCTTTTTCCATAAGCTCGCCAAACTTACGTCCTCCGTCAGCCCAGGTACTTGTTTCGGTTGTAGAGCATGCAAAGTTCCAAGTCATCTCCGGCCAGTCAAGATCACTGTAATCAGCGATAGTATTAAAGGAATCACTTCCGTCCCCGGAATCCTTGGAACTCTGGCTTTCTGTGTCAGAAGACTGGTCTCCTGTATAGGAGCCCTCTTTTGCAAGAGCCTTCGGAAGAGCTGTGGAAACAGCCGGAATATAAGTGATGATCAGAAGAACTGCAACGGATGCAGCGATCATCGGCATAACTGCTCTGGAGATCTGCTGAAGAGTAACCTCCAGACCTTTTTTGATCTTGATACTGATTGCAACAAAAAGGTTTACACCTACCGGAGGTGTTACCTGTCCGATCGCAAGGTTAACTGTTGCCATAACACCGAATGCTACCACATCATAGCCCAGAGCCTTACATACCGGAAGCATGATCGGTACAAAAATGTACATCGCAGAGTTTGCATCAATGAAGCATCCTGCAATCAGGAAAATGATATTTACGATCAGAAGGAAGGTAAACTGATTATGTGCAATGCTGGCAAGAAGCTCAGATGCCGCATTTGCAATACCAAACTTGGTACATACAAAAGAGAACAGAGAAGCACTTGCTACGATCAGCATGATTCCACCGGTTGTCTTTGCAGAATCCACAAGAATGTCAAACAAATCTTTGAGCTTAACCTCACGGTAGATCACCATACCAACAAACAGACCGTAAACAACAGATACGGCTGCGGCCTCAGTTGGTGTAAAGATACCACCGTAAATTCCTCCGAGGATGATAACCGGCATCAGGAATCCCCAGAATGCATCTTTAAATGTATCCCAGCGCTCTTTTGCGGAAGCTTTTTCACGGGATGGCTGAATGTTATGTTTCTTTGCCTCGATCATAACGATGATCACAAGAGCAACACCCATCAGAAGTCCCGGAACGATACCAGCCATAAACATATCTGCAATAGATACGCCTGTGATGGAAGCATATACAACGAATGCGATACTCGGCGGTATGACAATGGCGATGGAACTGGAAGTTGCCATCAATGCCGTGGAAAACGGTGCGGAGAAACCGCCCTGCTCAACCATAGCCGGGATCAGAACTGCTCCAAGTGCCGCAACAGTTGCAGGACCGGAACCAGAAATTGCTCCGAAGAAGCAGGCTACGATAACACATACAATGGCGATACCGCCCTTTTTATGTCCTACGCAGGTATCTACGAAGTTGATCAGTCGTTTTGAAATACCGGCTTTTGCCATAATGTTTCCGGACAGAACAAAGAACGGGATAGCAAGAAGCAGGAATTTACTGATTCCAGAGTACATATTTGTAGCTACGATCGTCAGAGATGTGCCGGAATAAAGGATGGCACATACAGATGACAGACCTAAGCAGATCGCAATGGGAAGTCCCAGGATCAGAAAAACAAAGAAGGAGATAAATAAGATTGCACTGATCATTTATTTGTCCTCCTTTTCATCATCTTTTTTCAGGCAGAAGTCCAGGCAGTACTCAATAAAATGAAGGATCATGCAGCCTGCTCCGATCGGCACAAAGGACCAGAAGATCCACTCCGGCCAGTTCAGTACGAAAGTTCTTTTGCCGTTTGCCAGCTGTGTAAGAACTTTGTCCATTCCATACTTAAATAAAATTGCAGAAAAAACAATGCACAGGACCGTGATCAGGATCACAGATGGTTTTTCCAGTTTTTTCGGAAGACGGTCCGTAACCAGTGTCAGACTTACCAGTCCTCCCTTTTCACGGCAGGCAAGTGCTGCTGCCAGAAGTGTGATGAGAACAAACACCGCTACAACAAGCTCTTCTGTAAAAGACCATGAGCGATGGATGACCTTGCGGGAAAATACATTTCCCACAGTCAGCACAAGGATCAGCAGGGTGGAAATGACCAGTACGATTTTTTCTACTGCTGCAAGTGCGTTCATGAGTTTTTTGTACACTTTCATACTCTTTCCCCTTTTGTATATTTTTCCGGTTTCAGATCCTTACCCCGTGGTTTAAAATGTTTTTGGATAAAAAAATCCGTCCCCTTTCAGGGACGGATATAAAATTCCGCAACCACCCTGTTTCTCAATTGAAACAAGCACGATTCTGCAACGTACCGGCATACGCGACTTCTGTAACGGGAAGCACCCGTGAAAACCTACTTACTTGTCTGAAACTTTCGGCTTTCCTTCTCAGGGATGATATTCAAGGCAGTTCCGACGCTGCATCACACCAGTCACAGTTCTCTGAAGACGGTTCCTCTGTCTTTACTGATTCCCTTCATAGAATTTACTTCTGTTATGTGTTAACTCTTTAATGAGCTAAACCAATTCTAACTCTGTTTGTTTTGATAGTCAAGTTTTTTTTCCAAAAACTCCTTCAGGCGTTCTTTCCTTCTCCGGCGAAGTACTCCTTCACAATGCTTTACAACCACACCGGAAAGCTAGGAATACTGCGATCAGGTTAGGGATCGCCATCAGACCGTTGAAGTCTCTGCGATACTCCAGAGAAGTCCGAGATCAACAGTTGCGCCGATGATCGCTATCAGAGAGTACAGTACCATAAAAGGCCTGATAGCTTTTTCCTTAAAAAGAAATTCCGCACATCTGGCTCCGTAAAGTCCCCATCCAATGATAGTGGAAAATGCGAAGCAGCACATGGCAACTGCTGTAAAGATGGAAACCCAGTTTCCGTATGTACTGGTAAAACCGCTGATGGTAAGCTCCGCTCCTGCTGCTGCGCCATAACCGATCGGCACCTCGCTGCAGAGGATGACAAGTGCTGTCAGCGTACAGATCACGATCGTGTCCGTGAATACCTCAAAAATCCCGAAAAATCCCTGTTTTACAGGTTTTCTGGTGTCTGCACAGGCATGTGCGATGGAACCGGTACCAAGACCTGCCTCATTGGAAAAAATACCTCTGGAAACACCTTTTTTCATACTCATGAAAAAGCTTCCTACAACACCGCCTGTCACAGATGCCGGATTAAATGCTCCTCTGATTATAGAGCTGAAAACACCCGGAACATTTTTCCAGTTGATGATAACTACACCGATCGCAAGAATAATATAAAACAGTGCCATAAACGGTACCAGCTTTTCTGTAACCTGGCCGATCCTTTTGATTCCGCCAAGCAGGATAAGTCCTACAAGTACTGCAAGAATGATTCCCATAACAAGGTTCACTATGGAAGTATTGTCTGCAGTGATCACATTGTAATTGATCAGCGCAGAATCAATAGCAGTTGTGATAGTATTGACCTGTGTTGCGTTTCCGGTTCCGAAAACAGTCAGCACACCGAAAGCGGAAAACAAATATGCCAGCCAGTGCCAGTGTTTTTTCAGACCATTCTTAATGTAATACATTGGTCCTCCAACCAGATCTCCGTTGGCATTGGTTTCGCGGAAATGTACCGCAAGTGTTACCTCAGAAAACTTTGTACACATTCCAAGAAGTGCGGAAACCCACATCCAGAATACGGCTCCCGGTCCTCCGATGGCGATGGCACCTGCCACGCCTGCAATATTTCCCGTTCCCACGGTAGCAGCTAACGCCGTACAAACAGCCTGAAACGGTGTCAGACTTCCATCGGAAGCCTCTCTTTTCCGAAGCATACGTCCGATAGTGACCCTGATGGCATAGGGAAATTTGCGAATCTGGAGAAAATTCGTGCGGATACTTAAATAAAGACCTACACCAATAATACAGATCATCGCAGGAACGCCCCAGATAAAATTGTTTACGGCAGCATTCACTGATTCAATAACAGATAACATTCTATAATCCTTCCCTTATTTAATTTTGTCTTTTTGGATTGTACGTTTGTTTGTACAAAAAAGACGACTCGCTAAATTATATCACATTTTCTGTCGAATGTATAAGAGAAAAGCTTTATAATTTTACTATGATAAAGAAAGAAAGTAAATAAAAGCTGCCAATCCTGTTGTCAAATATGTGATACACCTGTAGTAAAAATACTTATCTGTGGTCAGTATCATTTTCCGTATCGTCCAGGAATGTAAATATATATCCCCAGTATTTCTCCAGGATCTTGCCTCTGCTTCCATAAATCTCATGCTTTGTTCCGATCATATGGATATAATCACAGCTTGTTTTTCCCTGGTGATTGATCTTTCCGGCAAAATTTTTCAGGGCGCGGACAGATACCAGATCTTCAGTCTGGGCCTGGATGAGCAGCATTGGTGCCGTATATTTTTTCCATCCATAGAGACGCAGATACCAGCTCATTTCTGCAGAAGCCCAGAGCCAGCCATAGGATGGAGACCAGGTCTGGAGCTCCTTATGTTCTGCACGGAGATTTTTGTATCTCTCGTATCTTGGTTTTGATGTTGCGGAGCTTGTCTCAAAAGAACCGCTGCCATCGTAAGGCTTTCGGCCAGCTACATATTCCTCATCTTTTCCGAAAATGCATTTCTCCAGAGCTATGCCAGTGGCTGCCGGCCACGGAACATTATCTGTAAGAGGACGGATCATCGGAGAAGAAAGGATCACCTTGTGAAACCAGTCCGGCTCCCAGGCTGCAGCAATACCACCGATGGCACCACCCATGGAATGTGCATACAGGTTAAGTGACAGATCCGGATGTGCTTTCTTTATGTAGCGGCATGCTTTCAGAAAATCGCGGATATATCTTCTCCATGTATCGATGTGGACCAAAGACGGGTCTGCGGTAAGACGATAGCTGCGGCCATGGCCGCAATGCTCCGGAATATATACATGATAGCCTTCCTTAAGAAAATAATAGGCCACTTCATCATATTTCACTGCTGATTCTGTGAATCCGTGGCTGATGACTACCACACCTTTAGGCATATCAATATCAGACAGATACTGCAGCATATGGATCTTACCTGTGATCCGTTTGCTTTCGTTACGAAACGGATAATCCGCGCTAGGTACATAAAGTTCCCTTCTGTGTGACAGAAGATATGGCGTTACGATATTTTTCATGGTTTCTTCGTATTCATTTTCATGTATGATCTGCATATTGGTTAAAAACCTCCCTACTGTATTGCTTTTTTTCTCCCAAACTCTGCTTTTCAAAACCCTTTCATGTTGTCACAGCTGTTTTCTTACAGGATAACAGAATTCATTCCTTCAGGCAATCCTTTTCAGACCATTTTGCTCTTTAATTTCTGTTAAAAAATGCCCGAACACTTTGATATGTACCGGGCATTTCTTCTATTATTTAATAAAATCTCACAATATCTTCCACTTCTTTACGTTTCGGTCTTGCAGGCTCTTCGGCTGCTTTTCCGATGGCGATCACTGCCACTACCGTTTCTGTTTCCGGAATGGAAAGGATCTCACGGAGTTTGTCTCCGGCACGAAGTCCCATGATCAGGGTTCCATATCCAAGCTCCTTTGCCTTCAGGATCAGATTCTCGTTCTGAAGTCCCAGATCATAGCAACCCCAGCCGTTTCCGAGCTCATTATCCGGTGTTCCGTCTTTCTGAAATCCGGCATGGTTATGTACAAAGGTTGTAACGATCAGGGAGGCATTCTTTGCTTTTGCCTGGTTCATTTCCGGCAGACATTCTCTGCTGACCTTCTCCACCATCTCTTCGGACATTACACAATAATATCTTCCGGTCTGGGAGTTTTTCCAGCTGGGTGCTTCCTGAGCGGCCCGGATCACTGCAAGAAGATCTTCTTTTGTGATCCTGCTCTCCGGGCTGTATTTACGGATGGTCCTTCTCTCTTCGATCAGTTTCTGAAATTCCATATTTTTCCTCCTTATCTGTCCGGTGCAGGATCTGCTTCCGGATCCTGCAGTTATTCCGGCACGGATTTATATGTTCACATTTTTTATGGAACTATTTTAACACAATGCCGTATTGAAATCAATTTCGGAGTTCCGGCATCGTTACTGTTCATTCTGCGACCGTTACTGTTCGCTCCGTTCTCAGTAACACACTTCAAAAAATATTGCCTGGGAACAATAACTGCAATATCATTTATGAAGATTTTTTTTGATTTACCACATAAATTCCCACACAGACAAGAAACAGTGCGATGAGACTTCCCATATTAAATGCCTGACGTACCTCTCCCAGAACCAGTGCAGACAGGATCACACTGAACAAAGGATTTACAAAGCCAAAGATAGCTACCCTGGATACATCGTTCCAGGCAAGCAGCACTGACCACAGTGTATAGGCCACCGCAGACACCATTGCCAGATAAAAGATGATCCCGATACCGGCAGCATTTACGCTTCCGAGATGTCCTCCCATCCCTTTTCCGATCAGGAACAGAATGATCCCGCCCATGGTAAACTGCGTTCCGCTGAGTACCACCGGAGATATCTTTCTGGAAAAAATATTGATCAGCACCGTGGACATTCCGTAAGAAAACTGCGCGATCAGAATAAATCCTTCTCCTGTAAGCCTAAAACCTGCATCCAGAGAATTTCCCATAAGATTGATCACGACCACGCCTGCAAAACCCAGGATACAGCCAAGCATCTTTCGCCCGGTCATTTTTTCCTTGTGAAAAGCAAGGCAGGACAGCAGGATCGCAATAAAATTCCCAAGACCTGTGATAATAGCGCCTTTTACACCGGAGGTATGTGCCACACCTATATAAAAGAAGAAATACTGACATACTGTCTGAGCCATACATACCGGCACCGCATATTTCAAAACAGTCCGATCGGGAAGCAGAACCTTGCGCTCACGCAAAGATGCAAAGATCAGTACGAGGATTCCTGCTAGTGCAAAACGCACTCCTGCAAAAACGATCTGACTTGCCGTATCTGCAGAATCCATCTGCATCAGACGGTATCCTGTCTTGATCAGCGGGATCGCACTCCCCCAGAGGAGACAGCAGACGCAGGCAAGCGCTGCCACCACCCAGGTTTTTTTTAATATTGTTTTTGTTTGTTCCATTTGTTTATTCTCTCTTTCTCAAAACTTCTTCCATCTGACTGATCACAGCTTTTATTTCATTTATTGCACTGATACTTACGTCCCGGAAATCAAGCTTTTTCCCCTTTCCGTATAATTCCGCCTCATAAGCGCTGGCTTTCTCTTCATCTTTATCCTTGTATCGGGCTTTTCCGATCAGCCAGGCACTGGAATCCGCACAGTCCGGATATTCCGTATTTCCCCGGATCAGAAAATCCTCTGAAGCTTCCGTCAATGCTGTTTTCAGTTTTTCTGCTTTATCCAGAAATTCTTCCGTTGTCTGCGGATAATGTTCTTTTATATAGAGGAGATTTTTATGAATACAGGTGGCACTTTTTCCATTAATTTCCGTTCTTCCGGATCTTTGAAATTATCATATTCCCCAGGCCGGACTTCCCACCCGCGGATGGATTTGCTTAATTCCATCAGCCAGTATACATGACGGGAAATATCGTCCGGAAACATAAAATACGCAGAAAATTCATGGTCGATCATAGGTGCAAGACTTATGATCCCGCCATCTTTATCACAGAGAAATGCTACATTTTCATAATGATAATTCTGGTCTCCTTTCAGGACAGAGATCAGTACCTGCATGGCAAGCTGTTCCGCCATTTCCTGATGCTCCTGAAAAAAATCAGCCTCAAAAATATCTCTATAATCATAAAACATCTGGCAATAGTTTACATAATTATCAATATCTACCTTTTCATCCGGATATTTCCGAAAAAATTCCAGAAGATTCAAAAGGCTTTCCCCTTCTTTATATGCCATGGGTACTGTCGTTCCGTAGTCAAGATATTTTTCATTTACTGCCTCATACCCTTCACAAATGGCCAGTTCATATCTGGGCGCAGGCATGAAATATTCATTAATGATCGTTGACCAGAATACCTCTGCATAAGCATACAGTGCGTGGAAAATGGTTTAGATTTCGTCAGTCGGCTGAAGATCATATTTCCCGGAAATATAGGGAAATGTTTTTTCCCCGCTTACCACGCCTACAGCTTCAGCCTTAAGGTTTCCGATTCGATTTTGTATTGATAGTGTCTGACTTTATAATACATAGCAGTCATATCGTATTGCCTTCCCCTTCAATGTATAAGACGGCTCCCGGCCGGCAAGACATTCACTTTTCAGCGGACGCTTGACGATGATCTTATCCGGATTTGCTCTGATAGCTGCATCAAAAAGATCCTTTTCCCCGGAACACGGTGGTTCCAGCTTCTGGATCAATTGAAGTTTCTTGTTGATCAGGCTGGATTTCTGTCTTGCCGGAAACATAGGATCCAGATAGATCACGTCTACAGGATCAAGAAGCTTTGACATACCTTCTACACTGTTTTCTCGACGAGCCGACCGTAGGTCTGGACCCGAAGCAGATCATTGAGATCCGCGATCTGATTAAATCACTGGGCAAAAAACATACCGTTATCTTAAGTTCCCATATCCTTTCCGAGGTCAGCGCCGTCTGCGATTACGTCATGATTATCGCAAAGGGACAGCTCGTTGCGAGTGATACCCCGGAAAACTTAAGTAAACTGATGCTTGGATCAAACACGGTTACATGTACCGTTCACGGAACGAGAAAGCAGCTGGTTCCGGCGCTTAATGCGCTCGATGCAAAAGAGATCCAATATGAAAATACGCCGAATGAGGAGCAGATTAAGGTAAAAATTACCACTGAAAAGGATAAGGATATCCGCGAGGAGCTGTTCTATGCACTGGCAAAGGCCAACTGCCCGATCCTCGAGCTGACTTCCTCCTCGATGTCTCTGGAAGACGTCTTCCTGGAGCTGACCGATGATTCCGGAAAGGCTGCAAGAAAGCTGAAAAAAGCAGAGAAAGAACAGCTGAAACAAAAAGAATGTGAAAAAGAATGTGAACCAGAAGCAGACAAAACGGCTGTCGGGGAAACGTCTGAAGAAAAAAGCACAGATGCAGCGGAATCAGCCGCTGAAACAAAACAGGAGGAGGGAGACGCACAATGACGGCGATTTATAAAAAAGAGTTAAAAAGCTATCTGACAAGCATGATCGGATATCTGTTTATGGCGTTTACTCTGGCGCTGTTCGGTCTGTATTTTACGGCCATCAACCTGCAGCAGGGTTACCCGGAGATCGGATACGCGCTGCAGAATTCCGCATTTATTCTGCTGATCGCAGTACCGGTTCTGACAATGCGTGTCCTGTCGGAGGAGCAGAAAAATAAGACGGATCAGCTGCTCCTTACCGCACCGGTAAAAATTTCCGATATTATCCTTGGAAAATATCTGGCGCTTCTTACCATTTACGTAATTCCGGTGCTGATCATGTGCCTGTATCCGCTGCTTCTTGGAACCCACGGAACCGTTTCCTACGCCGTATCCTACACCTCGATTCTTGGCTATTTCCTGCTGGGAGCAGCCTATATTTCGGTCGGCGTGTTTGTTTCCTCCATCACCGAGAGTCAGGTCATCGCAGCCGTTGTCGGCTTTGTGATCCTGTTCCTGTGCTACGTGGAGAGCGGTATCGCAAACTTCTTCCCGGAGGGAGCCGGAAGTTCCTTTTTTGCGTTCTTTATCATCATCGCACTGGTATGCCTCTGGATCGGCAGTATGATTAAAAACCCGATCATTACCGGTGTGATTGCCGTGATCGGCGAAGGTGCGCTGACGGCAGTTTACTTCACAAAATCCACCCTTCTCGAGGGCAAAATCCAGGATCTGCTCGGTGTATTCAACATGGCAGGCCATATGGATAACTTTGTGAACGGTATTCTGGACATTGGCGGTGTTGTTTACTACCTGTCCGTCATTGCAATCTGCACTTTCCTTGCAATGCAGTCCCTGCAGAAAAAACGCTGGAATTAGGAGGTGGAGACGATGAGCAGCGAAAAGAAGGAAAAGAAACAGCATAAAATGAATTTCAACATCAAAGAAAAGCTGAAAAAGACGTTCTCCAAAGAACATCTGAAGGAAGTGTTTACCGGCGAGGAACAGAAAAAGCACCTGAAACAGGGCTCTTATTCTTCAATGATGACGGTGATTGTCCTGGCTGTGATTGTAGTTATTAACCTGATTGTGGCGCAGATTCCGACCAGCAAAACACAGATTGACCTGAGTACGCAGAAAATGTACTCCATTACAGATGAGACGAAAACGGCATTAAAGGATCTCGATCAAGACGTTACCCTGTATTATATTGTGCAGAAGGGCAGTGAGGATGACACCATCGAGAAGCTGCTGGAGCACTACGATGAGCTTTCTGACCATATCAAAGTAGAGACAAAAGACCCGGATCTGTATCCGAAATTTACGAGTCAGTATACCGATCAGACGGTAGCTGCAAACAGTGTAATTGTCGTATGCGGCGATAAGAGCAAGGTGGTCAGCAACAGTGATATGTGGGAGACTTCCACAAACTATCAGACCTATCAGACACAGACGACCGGCTTTGACGGCGAGGGTCAGATTACCAGCGCCATCACGTATGTGACGAGTGAAAACAACCCGAAGGTTTATTGGGTAACCGGCCACGGCGAGGCTTCCGAGAGCGATCTCTCTACGAACTTCAGTGATGCCATTAACAAAAACAATGTGGAAATCAGTGATCTTGCCCTGATGACAGACGATATCCCGGAGGATGCCGAGGAGCTTGTGATCATGTCCCCGACCACCGATTTCTCCGAGGATGAGGCAAATAAAGTCATTACCTACCTGGAAAACGGCGGAAAACTTCTGATGTTCACCAGCTATACCGGAACGGATATGCCGAATCTGGATTCCATACTGGAGAACTACGGCGTGAAACGCTCCAGCGGAATTGTTGTAGAGACCGATTCCCAGCATTATTATCCGCAGATGCCGTATTATCTGCTGCCGAACATTCAGAGTGATGACATTACAACCGAAGTAAAGAGTAATTACATTCTGATGCCGGTTGCACAGGCAATTCAGAAGCTTGATTCTTATCGTGATACCATTACGATCAAGAGCCTTCTGACGACCACCGAGGACGCTTATATTGAAAATGATCCGGAGAACAGCACCTGGTCGAAGAGTGCGGACAGTGAGACGGGCGCATTTGACCTTGGTGTTTCCATCACAGAGACCGTAGATGATAAAGAGACACAGATCATTTATTTCTCGAGTGCATCGATGCTGAGCAGCCAGATTGACCAGGCAATCAGCGGTGCGAACTCAAAGCTGGCAGCGACTGCACTGACCTCCATGTGTGATGTGGAGCAGACCGTTGTTATTCCAAGCAAGAGCACAAGCTATACAAACCTGGTATTTACACAGGGAGCAGTTAACACCTGGTCTATTATTACCATTGCGGGAATTCCGCTGGTACTTGTTGTGATTGGCGTGATGATCTGGATGAAGAGGAGAAAACAGTGATGAAGAAAAAAGGAAAGATGGCGGCCTGCCTGATCCTTTTGGTACTGCTTCTTGCCGTACTGGCGGTGCTGACGAAGAAAAACAGCACCGCCGATGCGGACAGCGGCAGTTCGGATTCTGGTGCAGACGCCGAAAAAGTGGTTGATTTTTCAAAAGATGATGTAACAGCGCTTTCGTTCCAGATCGATGGAGAGACGGTGTCCTTTACGAAAACAGCAGGAGACGATGATACCGATATCTGGACATATGACCAGGAGGATGGATTCCCATTGGATGAGGGCAAGATAACGAGCGTTTTAAGCTCTCTTAGCAGCATGACAGCAGAAAGAGTCATTGAAGGCGATGAAATCGATTCTATGGCCGATTTCGGGCTCGAGACGCCGTCTCAGGAGGTTGTAGTGACTGCGGGAGACGAGAAAACGACGATTCATGTCGGAGATAAGAACAGCTCGAGCAGATACTATATTTATCTGAACGATGATACGAGTAAGGTTTATCTGGTAAGCACATCGCTTGGAACGATGTTCCCGTCCGATATGATGGAGTGGGCGACAACGGAATCCATGCCATCTGTGACGGCGGAAAACATTACAAAGCTGCAGGTGGAGGGTGAGAACGGATATACGCTGACAAAAGAAGTAAGCGCTGCTGATTCGGCACTCCAGACGGATGAATGGCAGGTTGTGGACGCAGATGGAGCGGCACATGGCGGTGATGCGGATTCGATCGGCACCATGACAAGTGCGGTGGCATCTCTTAGCTTTGGAGATCTTGTTACGTACAACGCATCGGATCTTTCCCAGTACGGACTGGATCAGCCAAAGACGACGATCCGCGTGCATTACACAGAAGAGCAGAGGT
>ENA-OQDT01001344-OQDT01001344.1-human-gut-metagenome-genome-assembly--contig:-NODE-1344-length-14441-cov-4.027176_pt1 | contig 14441 bp, 14 predicted proteins | sample MGYA00242786_ERZ504617 | MGnify/ENA primary metagenome ERZ504617 (study PRJEB26092, sample SAMD00036337) | human gut metagenome | host: Homo sapiens | study: EMG produced TPA metagenomics assembly of...
AGCGACCCGGACTTCCTTGATCATTGATTTTCGGAGGGGGGCTTGAAACAAGAGGATGATCTGGAGATCGCCTTGAAAGGGCGCCCAGATGGTAACCGGGGGGCAGTATCGCCGTGAAGAACCCGGAAATGTTCACCTCTTGGATCAGCAAGTTCGGTAGCGAGAAAATCATATTAGGGGGCCGATGCCAAAGAAAAGAAGATCGCCATCAGCGGTTGGGAGGAAACGACCAGCCAAGAGTTGATTCCTTTTATCAAAGGATATTACGACAAGGGGATTACCAAGGTGATCTGCACGGATATCGCACGGGATGGCATGCTTCAAGGCCCGGCTATCGATTTATATAAAGAGATACGGGACGAGATCCCTCCTTTATATCATAGCGAGTGGTGGCGTAAGCTCGATCGAGGATATTGAGAAATTATCTGAGGCTGGGATTCCCGCTGTCATTTTCGGTAAGGCCATTTATGAGGGGAAGATCCAGTTGAAAGATTTACTTCGTTTTACTTGAAATAATAAAATAGATATATGCTAGCCCAAGAGAATTGTTCCCTGTCTGGATATAAAGGATGGAAAGACCGTAAAAGGCATCAACTTCGTGAACTTTCGCGACGCTGGAGAGCCCCGTGGAGTTGGGTGCCCAGTACAGCCGTGAAGGGGCTGACGAATTAGTGTACTTGGATATTACCGCCTCACACGAGGGGCGAAAGACTTTCACCGAGTTGGTAAAACAAGTGGCGGCCCATATCAGCATCCCTTTTACCGTGGGTGGAGGTATCAACGAATTGAAGGACGTGGATCGTTTGCTTAGCGCTGGCGCCGATAAGGTCTCGATCAACTCGGCGGCTTTACGTAACCCGGCATTAATCGAGGAGATCGCCAAGAACTTTGGTAGTCAGGTATGCGTAGTCGCTATCGACGCTAATTTTGAGAACAATGACTGGCTATGCTATCTAAACGGAGGGCGTGTCCCGACGGATAAGTATTTGTTTCAATGGGCCTCGGAAGCGGAAAGCGTGCGCCGCGAGATCCTTTTTCAATGTTTTTTTACTATATTTTTCTCCTCCACACGGATTTATTTCTTCAACAAAGATTTCATATTCATGCATGTATGGTTCCTCCTGAAATTCATTTTATAAACAACAGGCAGCATATAAGATGTTGCTTTCCCGCATCACTACGCTGCCTGCCGTTATTTTTATTATAAAACCATTTTGTTCTTATTTCAAAAGCGTTTTTTACTAAAAATGTATCTTCTTTTTTTAGATATTATTACCATACGTTTACATATACTCAGACTGTTTCATACGTTCCAGATCTTTTCTGGTGTTGTGTCATTATATCTCACTTTCTTCCAGACAGAAAAAAAAGCGCAAGCCATATTTCTATGACTTACGTCTTTTTACAAATTTTACAGGAGACCTACTCTGATTTCCTGCGGTGTCCAAGTCTGCCTTTAAAATCCTCGTAACCGAAATCAGTCAGACGTTCCATGGTTTTATCACCATGCCGCAGCCAGATATCAGGCAGGGGCATTCCGTTAAAGGTATTGTTTTTGCAGGTTGTATATATGGCCATATCGCCAAACATGAGAAGCTCTCCGTATTCCAAAGGCTTTTGGAAGCTGTAATCTCCTATAACATCCCCGGACAGGCAGGTTGGTCCTCCAAGACGGACGGTAACGGCATTCTCTCCTGGCTCCCCTGCTCCAAGAAGGGGAGGACGGTAAGGCATTTCCAGAACATCCGGCATATGACATGCAGCACTTCCATCCAAAATTGCAAGCCGGGTATCACCATTTTGCAGCACATCCAGCACGGTTGTCAGAAAGAATCCGGCATTTAAAGCCCATGCCTCTCCAGGCTCCAGGTAAATATCCACCTTCCATTCTTCCTTTGCCGCCTCAATGCACTTTTCAAGCCGTGCAATATCATAACCTGGTCTTGTAATATGATGTCCTCCTCCCAGGTTCAGCCATTTTACCTTAGAAATCAGATCTCCGAATTTCACCTTCACCGCTGCAAGAGTGGTTTCCAGATCAGAGGAATCCTGCTCGCAAAGGGTGTGAAAGTGAATACCATCCAATAATCCGGTCAGATCCGGATGTATTTTCACAGCGGTCTCCCACTGTGCTCTCGTGGTACCCATACGACTTCCCGGGGCACAGGGATCATAAATTGCATGTCCTTCCTGGGTAGAGCATTCCGGATTGATCCTGAGCCCTACGCTTTTTCCGGCCTGCTTCGCTCTTTTTCCAAATCGAAGAAGCTGGGAGGGTGAGTTAAACACTATATGATCTGCAAAGCAAAGCAGCTCTTCAAATTCATCCTCACGGTATCCGGCACAAAAGACATGTACCTCTTTTCCTGGCATCTCCTGGGCGCCAAGCCTTGCTTCGTACAGTCCGCTTGCTTCTGTTCCTGCCAGATATGGCTCCAGAAGGTGATAGCAGTCATAATTGCTGAAAGCTTTCTGCGCCAGGAGCATTTTACATCCTGATTTTTTCGGCGATCTTTCCCATTAATTCTGCAATTTTTTATAAGCGCTGTTTCGTCAAGAACATAACAAGGCGTCTTGATTTCCGGAATTCCGGCGGAATAACTCCGCCGGATGCTGCAAAGGGTGGTCTTGTATCTGATTTTTCCATTAATCAACCAGCTCCGGATTATGATTTTCACTGCGTGGAAGTCCGTATTTGTCAAGTGCCTCCAGGAACGGATCCGGATCAAATTCTTCTACTGTATACACTCCTGGACGAATCCATTTTCCGGTAAGCATCATTAATGCCCCACACATGGCCGGAACGCCTGTCGTGTAGCTGATTGCCTGGCTTCCAACCTCCTTATAGCATTCCTGATGGTCACAAACATTATAGATATAGTAGGTTTTCTCCTGTCCATCCTTTACTCCGGTGAAAATACAGCCAATATTGGTTTACCTTTGGTACGGGGACCAAGGCTTGCCGGATCCGGAAGAAGAGCCTTCAAAAACTGGATGGGAACAATTTCCTGTCCGTTATAGCTGATCGGGGTAGTAGAAAGCATCCCCACATCCTCCAGACAACGCATGTGATCCAGATAGCTCTGTCCAAAGGTCATAAAGAAACGAATTCTCTTTACTCCCGGAATTGTCTGGGCAAGAGACTCGATTTCCTCGTGATGAAGAAGATACATGTCCTTATCGCCAACCTGGTCAAAATCATATTCCCGCTTAATGGCCATCGGAGGAATTTCCACCCAATGTCCATTCTCCCAGTAGCTTCCAGGAGCGCTTACCTCACGAAGGTTGATCTCCGGGTTAAAGTTGGTTGCAAACGCATATCCGTGGTCTCCTCCGTTGCAGTCCAGAATATCAATGGTATCAATCTGGTCGAACTCATGCTTTAATGCATATGCACAGTATGCCTGTGTAACGCCCGGGTCAAAGCCGCAGCCAAGAAGTGCAGTAAGTCCTGCCTCTTCAAATTTCTTCCGGTATGCCCACTGCCAGGAATAATCAAAATATGCGGAAAATCCAGCTTCCTTACAGCGTTTTTCATAAATAGCCCGCCACTCCGGATCATCGGTATCTTCGGGCTCATAATTTGCCGTATCCATATAGTTTACGCCACATGCCAGACAGGCATCCATAATTGTCAGATCCTGGTATGGAAGTGCAATGTTCATTACCAGATCCGGTTTGTAACTATTGATCAGCTGGATCAGCTGGTTTACATCATCTGCATCTACCTTTGCTGTGGTAACAACTGTTTTTGTTTTTCCCTCCAGCTTCCGGGCAAGGGCATCACATTTTTCTTTTGTCCTGCTTGCAATACACAGTTCTGTAAATACCTCATCTGCCTGACAACATTTCTGGATTGCTACACTGGCTACTCCGCCGCAGCCGATTACAAGTACTCTGCTCATATTTTTTATCTCCTTATTTTATATTTCACTATCGCAGCTGTTTTTATTTCGCCACTGCCAGCAGCAGTTCCCTGACCACCTTGCATGCTGTGGCTGTGGAAACACCGCTTGGATCCAGCATAGGTGCCAGCTCATTGACATCTGCTCCCACAATATTTAATTCTGATACCTTCCGGATAGCCGCAAGAAGCTCAAGGAAGCTTACGCCTCCCGCCTCCGGTGTACCGGTTCCCGGAAATACGGATGGATCCAGGCAATCCAGATCAATGGTAAAATATACCGGAACCTGCTCCCTGTCCAATTCCTGTATGGTCTCTTCCAAGCCTTCAAAGGTAAAGGGATGAAAATCTGTATGCTCCCTTGCAAACCGGAATTCTTCTCTTTCCCCACTTCGGATGCAAAACTGATGAATCCGTCCATCTCCCAGAATATCATGGCATCTGCGGATGACACACGCATGGCTTAAACGGGCACCAAGATAATCATCCCTCAAATCTGCGTGGGCATCAAAATGAATAATATGAAGCCCTGGATACTTTCTGGCTGTGGCTCTTACAGCCGCCAGTGTCACCAGATGCTCGCCGCCTAAAAGCAAGGGTATCTTTCCTGCTTCCAGAATTTCCCAGGCACGATTCTGTATATCAGCAAGTGCCATTTCACTGCTGCCGAAGCAAAGCTCCAGATCTCCACTGTCAAATACCTGAATATCTGTAAGGTCGCTGTCCTGATAAGGGCTGTAGGTTTCCAGTCCAAAGCTTTCATGACGAATGGCAGAAGGACCGAACCTGGCTCCAGGGCGAAAGCTTGTGGTAGAATCAAAGGGCGCTCCGTAAAGAACAATCCCTGCTTCCTCAAAGCTGCTGTCGCAGCCGATAAAATTCTCAATATTTGGTAAAATCATAAATCAGTCCTCCACCTCCTGAAGCATTTCCTCCAGAAAAGCCGGGAGATAAAATGCACCTCTGTGAAGCCTTGTGGTATAGTAACGGGTGCGAAGATTCAGGGCGTTCCATGCCTCCGGATCCAGATCATCCACCGGATGGTACTTTTTGCTTGCAAAACCAAACAGCCAGTAACCGGCAGCAAAGGTAGGAATATGTGCCTGGTAAACACGACTGATCTGGAACGTACTGGCAATTCTTTTGTGACTGCGCTGCATGGCATGGGCGTCCTCAGAATAAAAAGGACTTCCCTGCTGATTGACCATGATTCCATCCTCTTTCAGCGCATTATAACAGTTTCCATAAAATTCTCGTGTAAACAAGCCTTCCGAAGGACCAAAAGGATCGGAAGAATCCACAATAATAAGGTCATATTTATTTTCACAGCGTCGGATAAATTTCAACGCATTTTCATAATGAAGGTGCACTCTCCTGTCATCAAGCCTGCAGGCATTTCCCGGAAGATAGGCACGACAGGCTTCCACTACCATGGGATCCATCTCTACCAGATCAATATGGCGGACACGGTCATATCTGGTCAGTTCACGTACAACTCCGCCGTCTCCGGCTCCGATCACAAGAATATCCTTGGCTTCTTTATGGACAGCCATAGGTACATGGGTAATCATTTCGTCATAAATAAATTCATCACGTTCCGTGAGCATTACATTTCCGTCCAGTGTAAGAACCCTGCCAAATTCCGGTGTCTCAAAAATATCAATTCGCTGATAGTCGCTCTGCTTTGAGTAGAGCTGACGGTTTACCCGGATACTATGCTTCACATCCGGTGTATGAAATTCCGAAAACCACATTTCCACTTTCTTTACCTCCCTGCCAGAGTATGTTTTAATATTATTCCCGCAAGATGTATGTCACAATTTGCAGACAGCCTTTTTCAAACAGTTACTGTTCACTCCGTTCACAGTAACTTCAAACATGCTCCAGCACATTTAACCGTAATATATCCGGATCTTCCGGACCTGTCATGTTGCATCCTTTTGCCTTGGCATATTCAATGTAATCCAGGATTTCCGGGGTGATCCGTTCCCCTGGAGCCAGAATTGGGATTCCCGGAGGATAACACATTACAAATTCACTGCATACCTTTCCTTCCGTTTCCCTGAGAGGAAGGCTGCATTTTTCTGCATAAAAAGCTTCCTGAGGGCTTGTTACTACCTGGGGATCAATATATTCCTGATCCAGCAATCCTGATTTATCCTTCTGAAAACGCCTGCGGATCTCCGCAAGGGCGCTTACCAACCGCTCTACTTCCTGGGCACGGTCTCCAATTGACAGATAAGCCAGAATATTTCCGATATCACCAAATTCGATCTGAATATCATACTCATCTCTCAGAATGTCGTAAACCTCAATTCCTGCAAGTCCGATATCCAGAGTATGTACACTTAATTTCGTAATGTCAAAATCAAAAACCGAATCTCCATTCACCAGTTCTTTTCCAAATGCGTAATAGCCGCCAATGGCGTTAATCTCTTCCCTTGCATATTCTGCCATATCTGCTACCTGATGGAAAATCTGACGTCCGCGCTGTGCAAGATTCCGCCGGGAAATGTCAAGACTTGACATCAGAAGATAGCTTCCGGAAGTAGTCTGGGTCAGGTTGATGATCTGACGGACATATCCGGCATGGACGCCAGGTCCAGTCAGAAGAAGACTAGACTGGGTCAGGCTTCCACCGCTTTTATGCATGGATACAGATGCCATATCTGCACCAGCTGCCATTGCCGAAACCGGCAGACCTCCTCCAAAATAAAAATGAGTCCCATGGGCTTCATCTGCCAGACACAGCATCCCTGCTTCATGAGCCATCCGCACAATTGCACGTAGATCACTGCAAATTCCATAATAGGTGGGATTGTTTACCAGCACAGCCACTGCATTGGGATGCTCCTTAATTGCCTTTGCCACCTGTTCACGGCGCATTCCAAGAGAGATTCCAAGTCTCTGATCTACTTCCGGATTCACATAAACCGGAATTGCTCCGCACAGAACCAGCGCATTCAGCACGCTTCTGTGAACATTGCGGGGAAGAATGATCTCGTCTCCCCTCTTACAGGCAGTTAACACCATGGTCTGTACGGAGCTTGTAGTTCCGCCAACCATGAGAAAGGCGTGAGCTGCTCCAAAGGCATCTGCTGCCAGTTCTTCTGCCTCCCGGATCACAGATACAGGATGACAGAGATTATCAAGCGGTTTCATGCTGTTTACATCCACGCCTACACATTTCTGCCCCAGAAACTCAGTAAGCTCCGGATTTCCTCTTCCTCTTTTATGTCCTGGCACATCGAAGGGTACCACCCTCATGCGCCGGAAATTTTCCAGAGCCTCGTGAATTGGTGCACGATTCTGGTCCAGTTTAAAACGAGTTCTGTTCATTGCGTCTCCATTTCCAGTTCCTTTGTCTGTATAAAGAATCCTTTTTGCAGGATTCTCCGCCTGTAAAGGGGCGTCTCCAGCGCCATCTGCTCTTCCACTGCAGTGGAATCCTGCCCGGCAGGGCTTTTTATATAATAGGAAATTCCAACGGGATTTTCTATTACACCAAAAAAAGGCAGGCTGCCTCAAAACCGCAAACCTGCTTGGATCATTCTTCCCGATTCTATCTCCATTGACTTATAATAAATACAGGAATCCTCGTATTTACATAAAATAGAAATCCGGATGATATATGTCAGAGTCTATATAGCAATCATACTTTTACTACTCTTATTGACCGTTTCACAAGTCTGCGCATCAGGCGCATAGTGGTTATCAAAGGAACCAACTTATAAAATTTGAGCTTCTAACTCAATCAATAAGGCAACCAAAGTTACCATCAGCGGCAGTGGACCCGGCTGTCCGTATGGCCTTAACCCCAAATGGAGTGATCCAAAATAATTGCTTTGAAAAGACTCTTTCTTTGTCTTTCAAAATCTTCATAAGCATAGCACATATGAAAATGCATGTCAACTGTTTCATTTTATGATACCAGCAGATTGTTTCATTTTATAATACCAGCAGATTGCAGAAATGATTTTCCAAACGCGCTCCTGTGCTGCAATGAAGGAAAGGCAAATATTTTCTTGTCAAAACAAAATATTTTTCTAACATTTTCATTGAAATTTATGATAGTATATGATATTCTGTGTGTTAGTGTGTTTCTACACAGTACGAATGACCGTCATGCTCGTACATTTTATAGAAAATGTATAAGCAGGTTTTTCGTAACTCAGGAGAGTCTCTTCAAAAAAATTTATGGAAGAGCGCCGAAGGTGTACGCAGCATTTGTAATGCTGTTAATCTCTCAGGCAAAAGGATGGAGGAAAGAGAACATGTTTACACAAATCAACAACTTTATCACCTGGTTTGACGGAGTAGTCTGGGGACTTCCGTTAATCATTCTGATCCTGATCACAGGATTCCTTTTAACCGTTCGGTTAGGCTTTTTACAGGTAAGACATCTGGGAAAAGCACTGAAATTCATGGTAAAAAATGAAGAAGGCGGCGAAGGTGAAGTCACAAGCTTTGGTGCGCTCTGCACAGCTTTGTCCGCAACTATCGGAACTGGTAACATCGTAGGTGTTGCCACTGCTATTGCTGCTGGCGGACCCGGAGCCCTGTTTTGGATGATCGTTGCTGCATTCTTCGGAATGGCAACCAAATATGCAGAAGGACTTCTGGCCATCAAATACCGTACCATCGACAAGGACGGACACGTTCTTGGCGGACCATTTTATTATATTGAGAATGGTATGGGAAAACAGTGGAGATGGCTTGCGAAAATTTTTGCATTCTTTGGAGCCGGAGTCGGTCTTTTCGGAATTGGTACCTTTACTCAGGTAAACGGTATTGCTTCTGCAGTAAAGAACTTCTTTGACCCGGATACCGTACACACCGTTTCCCTTTTTGGAAATACATACTCCTGGGCAACTGTAATCGCCTGCCTGATTCTTACCTTATGTGTAGGACTTGTAGTTCTTGGCGGTATTCAGCGTATTGCAAAGGTTTCCCAGATTATCGTTCCATTTATGGCGGTTCTTTATGTTGCACTTGCACTGATCATTGTGATCACAAATATTACCGCAGTTCCTGGTGCCATCGCTACAATTGTAAAAACAGCCTTCAACGGAAGTGCCCTTGCAGGCGGTGCCATGGGAACCATGGTTGTGGCAATGCAGAAAGGTATTGCCCGCGGTATTTTCTCAAACGAGTCTGGTCTTGGTAGCGCTCCTATTGCTGCAGCTGCCGCTCAGACAAAGGAACCGGTTCGCCAGGGACTTGTTTCCATGACCGGTACTTTTATTGATACCATTGTAATCTGTACCATGACAGGTCTTTCCATTGTCATTACCGAAACCTGGAATACAGGACTTGAAGGTGTTGCGATTACTACTGCAGCTTTCCAGAAAGGTCTTCCATTCCCTGCACAGTTTGCCTCCTTTGCTCTTATGCTGTGCCTGGTATTCTTCGCATTCACAACCATCCTTGGATGGGATTATTACGGTGAGCGCTGCCTGGAATACCTTTTCAACCGCAACATGACTGCAGTAAAGACTTACCGTTGGTTATATATCATCTGCGTCTTCTTCGGACCGTACATGACTGTTGCTGCTGTCTGGAACATTGCAGATATCTTCAATGCCTTGATGGCCTTCCCGAACCTGATTGCGCTGCTTGCTTTAAGCGGTGTAGTCGTAAAGGAAACAAAGGATTTCTTTAAAAAACATAAAAATTACGAATAAAATAAAAGTAAAGAAAGAATTCCTCTCCTGAAAAACATAGAGCCTTGTCTGATACGATGCTTTTAGCCAGTCAGACAAGGTTCTTTTTCTTGCTAAAAAGAGGCAAAACGTGTTTGCCCCTGTCTTTGTTCTAGAGCGTGTTTGAAAAAGGCTTTCTGCAAGATGTGCGTCACAATTTGTGGGAGATTTCGCTCGGATGAGGGCGCCGTAGCGGGCTACGGCAACCGAATTCGGGTGAAATCTTCCGCAAAGTGGGGCGTGCAGATTGCGGGAATGATTTTTCAAACACGCTCTAATCTTGTTATAAGGAATCCGGATTAAACAGATCGCTGATGCTGTCGCCGTTTCTGTGGATTCCGTCTACAGAAAACTCTGCCCACTCTCCGATGTTAGTGGCGTGGTCGCCGATTCGCTCATAGTATTTGGAGATCATCAGAAGATCAAGAACCTCGTCACTGGAAAAGTCCATGGTGTTCTGGTCCAACGCATTTCTTACTTTATCGAAAAGATTATCCAGAATATCATCACTGCTGATCACCTTTTTTGCCAGGTCACTTTTTCCCTCTACATAAGCGGTAACACTGTCATTTACCATATGCATGGCATAATCTGCCATTTCCTGAAGCGGGATGGCTGTTACTGGTATATGAACGCTGCCTGTGTTCAGAATCTCCGCAATATCAGTAGCCTGGTCGCCGATTCGCTCCATATCTGTTACCATCTTAAGTGCTGCGGAAATTTTACGAAGATCAGTACCAACCGGCTGCTGTTTCAGAAGAAGCTGCATGCACAGAGCCTCAATATTATGCTCTTTGTCGTCAATCTCCTTCTCAATTCTTCCAATCTCCTTTGTGGCAGCCTCACGGACCTCCACGCTTGCCAGAAGCTGACAGGTCTTCATGATGGCCTGACCGCACAGATTTCCCATTTCCAGGACCTCATCTGAAAGCCTGAAGAGCTTTGCGGTATACACATCTCTCATATCAACCAAACCTCCCTGTAATATACTCTTCTGTTTTCTTGTTCTGTGGTCTAGAAAACAGTTCTGTAGTATCGTTATATTCAATAATCTCACCCAGCAGGAAAAATGCAGTCTTGTCAGAAATACGGGCTGCCTGCTGCATGTTGTGAGTTACGATCACGATGGTGTAACGGTCTTTTAATTCCAACGCCAGATCCTCAATGTGGGATGTTGAAATTGGATCAAGTGCAGAGGTAGGCTCATCCATAAGAAGTACCTCCGGCTCTACTGCAAGAGCTCTTGCAATGCAAAGTCTCTGCTGCTGTCCGCCAGACATACCCAGGGCGCTCTTTTTCAACCTGTCTTTTACCTCATCCCAGATAGAAGCATTTCGAAGAGCACGCTCTACGATATCGTCCAGTTTTTCCTTGGAATGAATTCCATGAGTACGAGGTCCATATGCAATGTTATCATAAATGCTCATTGGAAAAGGATTTGGTTTCTGGAAAACCATCCCAACACGTTTTCTAAGAAGGTTTACATCAATATCCCCATAAATATCCTCACCGTCCAGACAAATATCGCCTGTGATCTTGCAGCCTTCCACAAGATCGTTCATACGGTTTAAGGATTTCAGCAATGTGGATTTTCCGCAGCCGCTTGGACCAATGAACGCGGTAATCTTCTTTTCCGGAATCTCCAGATTAATATTTTTCAAGGCATGGAAGCTGCTGTAGTACAGCTCCATATTTTTTACATCTATTTTACCCATAATTCTCCTTGCTGCAGAAATTTTCAGCTCATTTACAATTTCTGAAAACCTGCTGAGTGTGAATTTTTCATGAAGCGGATATTCACCGCCTGGCGCCATCATTACTGCCCATTTGCAGCTTTGCTTAAGTGCTTTGCACAGAAACCGGATACCCAGTTCAGCACAAGTACGAAAAGCAACAGAATAACTGCTGTAGCATAAGCCTGATCCATGTAAAGTCCCTCACTGGAAAGCACATACATATGTACTGCCAGGGTACGTCCGGATCCCATCAGACTGGATGGAACCTTCGCCACAGCACCGGCAGTATAAATCAAGGCTGCAGTCTCACCAACAATACGTCCTGTCGCAAGTACCACACCGGAAAGGATTCCAGGAATTGCACTTGGAAGCACCACTTTAAACACGGTGCGGAGCTTTCCTGCCCCAAGACCAAAGGAAGCTTCTCTGTACGCATCCGGGACACCCATAAGTGCCTCCTCTGTAGTACGGATGATCAGCGGAAGGATCATAATCACCAATGTCATAGCTCCCGCCAGAAGGGAATATCCCCAATGGAGAGCAGTACTAAAAAACAGAAGACCGAACAGACCGAAGATAATGGATGGAATTCCCTGAAGAGTCTCTGTTGTAATACGGATGATCTTAACCAGCTTGCTGCCCTTTTTCGCATACTCAACCAGATAAATTGCTGCAAAAATTCCAAATGGCACTGCGATCACCAGAGATAACAGGGTGATGATCAAGGTGTTGATCAGTGCCGGCATTAAAGATGCATTGTCAGAATTATATTCCAGTGCAAACAAGTCTGGTGTCAGATTTCCAACACCTTTTATCAGAATAAAACCAACAAGAAACGCCATAACTGCCACTGTAATAATTGCAGATAACCATACCAGGAGCCTTAGGATGGCAGAACCAGGATGATTTTTCCAATAAGATAATTTACTTTTACTCATCTTCTGCTCTCCTTTTTCAGGGCTGATACACACAGGTTGATAATCAGGATGAATACGAAAAGTACAACACCTGTAGCAATCAGCGCTTCCCTGTGAAGATCGGTTGCATAGCCCATTTCAATTACAATATTTGCGGTCATGGTTCGAAGTCCTTTGAAAAGTCCCTGTGGCATCCAGGTCTGGTTTCCAGCTACCATGATCACTGCCATCGTCTCACCAATGGCACGTCCGATTCCAAGAACCACACCAGCTAATACACCTGATTTTGCAGCCGGAAAAAACAGTGCCAAATACACTTTTTTCCGTGGGTTGCTCCAAGTGCCAGTGCCCCTTCATAATAACTTGTGGGAACACTTTTTAAGGCTGGTTCTGCAACGCCGGTTACCGTTGGAAGGATCATAATTCCAAGAAGTACAGAAGCTGTCAGCATGGTACTTCCATCATGACCGGTAAGCTGTCGAAGCAGCGGGACAAACACTGTCAAACCGAAAAATCCATAAACAACAGATGGGATTCCTGCAAGGAGGTTTACCATTGCCTTTAATGGTGCATACAGCTTTTTCGGACAATAAAATGCAAGGAAGATTGCAAGCAGAAGGGCTGTTGGAACTCCCACCACAATTGCCCCTGCTGTTACATAAATACTTCCCAGAATGAATGGAAAAATTCCATACAGTCCATTGGATGGCTTCCATTTCATTCCAAACAGAAAATCTGGCAGACCAATCTTCGCCATTGCCGGGATTCCGTTTGCAAACAGGAAAATGCAGATTAATGCAACGGCTAATACGGAGGTACAGGCCGCTGCGAGGAATACAAATTTCATTCCAGTTTCTTTAATCGATTTCATATAAAGTAAGTTCCTTTTTTATTCGGAAAATTTGGATCCTGCAAAGCTTTTGACCGGCTTTGCAGGATTCCTTATTTCTATTTCATGTTTCGTAACTGTAAAGGTACTTTATTTCTTTACTATTCACTGGTAGCATTCCACAAGGTCTTTTTTGCGAACAGTAACTTTATTTCTTATTATTTTGCAAGGTCTTCCCAGGTTGTGATGTTGCCTGTGTAAACATCTTTTACCTGCTCACTGGTAAGTTCTTCAACACCGCTGTCGTTGTTTACGATTACAGCGATACCATCTTTTGCGATAACAGTTGCGGTAAGACCAGCCGCAGTCTCGCTGTCTTTTAAATCACGGGATGCCATACCGATATCGCAAAGTCCGTCAATTGCAGATGTCATACCGGTTGTGGAATCGCTCTGCTGAACCTCAATTTCAACTTTGTCATTTACTGTTTTATAGCCTTCAGCAAGTTTTTCCATAACAGGTGTTACAGAAGAGGAACCAGCTACTACAACTTTTCCTTCTACAGCAGCTGCTTCGTATGCAGGTTTGTCGCCTACTGAGATGTATCCGTTGTCTTCAATGATCTTCTGTCCATCTGCACTCATGATGTATGTAATGAAATCCTGTGCCGCTTCGCTTACATCATCCTTTGTTGCAATGTTGAATGGACGAACTACTTTGTAATCTCCGGATTCAATGTTTTCTGCTGTTGCCTCTGCTCCGTCGATTTTTAATGCTGTTACACTGTCATCCAGAGAACCAAGAGATACATATCCGATTGCATTTACGTCCTGTGCTACTGTGCTTAACATAACGGATGTGCTGTTTGTGATCTTTGCTGCTTCTGTTGTATTGTCTACTTTATTTCCATCTGCGTCTTTTTCTTCAATTCCAAACAGTTCAATGAATGCACCTCTTGTACCGGATCCGTCTTCTCTGGAGCAGATTGTAATATCTCCGGAAGCTGCTGCCATTGCTGTTGTTCCCATTGTTGCTACTCCTAATAATGCCGCCATTGCTACTGCTAAACCTTTTTTCATAATTCATTTCTCCTTTTCTTCGCGGTCCTATGTTTTTTACCTTTCTCGCGATTACAGTTGTATCTTAATGTTTGGATGTAAAATGCACTAGCTTTTGAATGTAAAATTGGGGTAAAATATAGCAAGGGTATTTTAGATATTTTTACACAATTGCTATTTAGTGTGTTGGTCGTTATTCCGGACGCGATTTCACAATGTATATTCACCGCCGCGCGTCGCAACGTTCCGGCAAGCTAATGACTAACTACGACTAAGACGCTCAGGAAAGCCTTCG
>ENA-OQDT01001346-OQDT01001346.1-human-gut-metagenome-genome-assembly--contig:-NODE-1346-length-14419-cov-4.214176_pt1 | contig 14419 bp, 16 predicted proteins | sample MGYA00242786_ERZ504617 | MGnify/ENA primary metagenome ERZ504617 (study PRJEB26092, sample SAMD00036337) | human gut metagenome | host: Homo sapiens | study: EMG produced TPA metagenomics assembly of...
AAAGCAAATAAATTTTCACGAATTTTTGTAGTTTTTTATACATTGGAGAATAAAAGAATGGACATCAAAAGTTGGAAAATCATGCTGGCCGTAGATGATTACGGCAGCTTTACCCGTGTAGGCGCAGAACTCGGTTACACACAATCCGGCATCACACAAATGATGAAAAAACCTGGGAAAAAAAGGTCGGATTTCCACTCTATATCAAAGATCACCACGGTATCAGACTTACAAATGAGGCCAAATCACTGATTCCGGCAATCCGCACATTATTGAATGCCGACGAGGTGATTCATCAGGAAAATTGCAGCGTTAAACGGTGCTCAAAGAGGCACAATCCGGATCGGTACTTATCTCAGCTGTTCGATTCACTGGATTCCAAAGATCATCCGTGAATTCCAACAGAAGCATCCGGATATTATCATCCAGGTAATCGAGGGTGTTGAAGGCGAACTTGCCGACTGGATTCAGGAGCGCCGCGTAGATATCGGATTTATCAGCCTGCAGAAAAATCATAAGTATCAATTTCTTCCTGTCATGGACGATCCAATGTATGCAGTTATTCCGGAAAACGATCCGCTTGCCAAAGAAGCGGAAATTCCGATCGAAGTATTCGAAGGAGCTCCTTTTATCATCACTGAATATACACCCGGAAGCGATGTGCACCGTGTCTTAAGAAAGAATAAAATCCATCCAGATATCCGTTACGTAACCCGAAATGAATTTTTCTTCTCTTTCTATGGTAGAACACGAACTTGGATACTCTATCCTCCCAGGTCTTCTGCTCCGTGGTCAACAGGGAAAATTCGTCAAACGTCCGCTGAAACCAACGATTACCCGGCAGTTAGGCCTGGCCTATTCTTCTTTAGAAGATTTGTCACCGGCTTCCAAGACATTTCTGGAATACGCGAAAAATTTCCTATTAGATGATTAATCCCACAAAGCTGCTGTTTTATCTGTATACTTTACTTAACAAACAAAAACCCTGCTGTTTTTCAGAGCGATTACAGCAGGGTTTTCTATTATATATAATGTGTCAGATGCACTCAATGCCTTAAATAAATCCAAACACATGAAGTATTACAATCAATGTAAGCACCGGACAGATCACTGCCAGAGACACCTTATCATACATAGATAACTTTCCATGTTTACCATTATTCGTAAGTTCTTTTTCATACTCTTTAAATCCCCATGCTTTCACAATATAGAAACACGTCAGCAATACGCCCAGAGGCAGGAGTACATAACCGCTCAGGCAGTCGCACCAATCATAAATATCGTAATAAGCAATTCCCTGAAAACTCGGCCATGGAAGTTTCAACCAGTTAAGTACGCCTTTTGACAAAGAGCAGAGAACACTTCCACCGTACACCAGAGCCGCTGTAATAATCAGAGAAACCTGATGTGACGTATGCGTCTTCTCCTGTACATACATACGCGGAATTTCAAGAATCGTAAAAAATGTTGAAATAACAGCAAAGATCAAAGATGCAAAGAAAAAGATACCAATCATTCTTCCACCCGGTAACGTTTCAAAAATCTGTGTCATTGCGACAAACACAAGCGATGGTCCGGAAGACATCTCACTTCCTGTCCCGACAACTGTCGGGATGATAACGAACCCGGCAAGCAGCGCAATAAAAGTATCGCAGATATCTACCCACCATGCATCTGCCTTCAGATTAGCGTCTTTATCCATACTCGCGCCAAGCGTCGTAAAGATACCCCATCCAATACCAACAGAGAAACATACCTGCATACATGCATCTGCGAACTGTTGCATTCCGAATTTACTGAAATCCGGCACAAAATAATATTTCAATCCATCCACAGCTCCCGGCACAACGATTAATGCATAAATACCGCATACAAGAAGTAACACTGCCAGCATCGGCATAATCACTTTTGAAGCTTTCTCGACAATATTCGTAATCCCAAAGAAAAGGAAGAAAACGATGATCGCAATAATAATCAGGCTATAGATCAATGGCTGCGTTGTACTGCTGATATAATTATCAAAGTATGCCTGTTTATCCTTGCCAAAATCACCAGACACTACATAAGTAACAAAATATTTAAGCACCCATCCGGATACAACCAGATAATAAATATCAATCAAGAATGTACATACTATATTAATCACTCCGACAAAACGCCATTTCGGATGAATCACGCCATAGCTTGCAGCTGCACTTGCACACCCTCTACGTCCAACTGCCTGTTCCGCCTGAACGATCGGATGCCCCAGAAGAATACAGATTACAATGTAAATCAGAACAAACGCTCCTCCTCCGTCACCGTAAGCCAGATACGGAAATTTCCAAATATTTCCCAGTCCTATCGCAGCACCGGCCGCTACCATAATATAACCGAATCTCGAGAAACTTTTTGCTTCTTTGTGATCACTCATATATAATCACTCCTATCCTTTTAAGTATTCTACATGACCCTTTTATTCCCTGGTTTGATTATCCTTAATTTCTACTGTCTCATTCATACTTTGGTCTAAAACAAAAAGGGCGTTACTTCTCTTTCCTCAAGAAGTAACACCCTTGTCACGTAAAATCTGTTCCAATTATAACAGGCAGGAAATTATCTGTCAATATTTATATTTCATGCATATTTACATATATTTCCCCGCAAACATTACTATTCACTCATATTTTTTCACAATCCCGACTCTTCAAGCTGCTTCTTGTATATTATTTTTGACATCATTTCTCATTTATTCATTAAAATTGCACGAAAGAGCACCCATCAATTCCACATTTTCTTGTTGCAATGCCAGTTTTTTACATCCTTATTGACATCATCGAATTAACGTGCTATATTAATATCAACTTAAAAACAGACACAGACACCAATGGCGGTTCCTTAACAGAATTCTATTATACGGGAACTGCTTCTTTTAAAATCAGACATTATATTGTAGTAATTTGTTTTTAAGAAACCATTATTATGGTTGTTATTGCAGTTATACCTAAGCCGGTCGTTTCCCCAAGAATGACCTTGCGAAGGTGAACTCCAATTGATATATACATCCTCTATATAGAGGAGCATTCCCCAGCTTTGTATATAAAGACAAAACTGCAATGCAACGAGGAAAAACCTCTCAATGACATACCAATAAGAAAGAGCACGACATGTTCAGATGTCGTGCTTTTTCTTATTGAATCTGTCTATAATTTTCATGTTTGATTGACTTTTAACGATTTAATTGGTAAAATATTAATACAAAGCAATGCGTGAATTTATAGAAAATCTTTACAAATCGGGGTGTATAAGATTTCTTTTTTAAAGTGCTAAAATACATTTTGCACTTATGCATTCACATGTATAGCTTGTCAACAATTAAATATGAAAATCTGGAGGGATGAATTTATGTTATTAGCGATCCAAATTTTATTAGGTGTTATGTTCGCCGGAACAGGTATCGGCCTTGTTGTCGACATAAGCAAGAACCGCATGGATGAACTCAAAGGTTCTACAGGTAAGCAGTGGGGTTCCGCTTTTGCGGTTGGTATCATAGCCAACTTCCTTGATACTTTAGGATGTGGTTCCTATGCACCATCAACATTCATGTACAAACTTTTTAATCAGATTGATGATATCAACATTCCGGGTACACTGAATGTTGGTGACACATTCCCAGTTATTTTTGAGGCATTCATCTTCACAACTTCTGTAGAATGTGATCCTATCTTCTTATGGGTAATGTTTATCTGTGCCGCTGTTGGTTCATTCGGATTTGCATCCATCGTAACAAAATGGCCACGTAACAAGATCAGAATTGCTCTTGGAACCATTATGATTCCTCTTGCTGCGATCATGCTTTGCAAGAACTTAGGTGTCGGACCTTTCGGTATTGTTGGTACTGCAACAGGATTAAGCGGATGGAAACTGATCGTTGCCGCAGCTCTTAATATCTTATGGGGTGCTTTAATGGATATCGGTTTCGGTCTTTATGCACCATGTATGGCAACATGTCTGCTTCTTGGTGTTGATGCTGCTACATGCTTCCCTGTATTCATGGGATCTTGCGCATGCTTAATGCCGGCTTGTTCTATCGAGTTCATTAAATCACACAGATATGACGTACCACACACAATCGGTAATGCGATCGGCGGATGTATCGGTGTATTTATTGCATGGAAACTGGTTACAGGACTTCCGATGTTCTGGCTCATCAACTTAATTTGTATCGTTCTTCTTTGGACTTCTTACACATTACTTAGTGCAGCAAAGAAAGATAAAGCAAAAGGTATTGCTTAATATCTGTAAAACATATAAATAAGCAATGCACTTATTTAAACAAAATAACATCTGGATGGCAGTCTTAACAGACTGCCATCTTTATATCTTGACACACAAGAGGAACTGCCTGTGCAGTTTCCACGCATTACAATTTTATTTATGGAGAATATCATATGTTTGTTAACGAATATGTAATGACACGCAAGCGTTATGACAAATGGGCAGCTCCAAAATTCTGGAGGCTTCCCATCTTTTACGTATATTGTATAATCTTCGCAGCCGGAACTTTTGGCTGGATTTATTTTCATCATGTAGGCGCTTCGCTCAGATGGCAGTCTGTTGGTGCTACACTTTCCTTTATAGCCCTCTACCGCGGAGTATTTTTCAAATGGATGCATGCTGACAAAACTTTCCGTGTAACACGCACACAATATTTCAACGGAAAAGACTGGACATGTAAAGTGATGATCCGTGAGAAAGATATAGCACTCTTTATCAACAATAAGATCAACAATCATGTAAACTGGGAAGATCTCACAAAATTTGAAGAAGCAAAAACTTATTATAAATTAACTTCCAAAGATCAGATAGAAGGAGTTATGCTTGACAAAGACTCTTTTACAGAAGGGGATTCGAGCAGTTTTAAACAATGGATGTTAGAACAGCATCCGGAAATCAAATACGGACCTATTGATCCGGCATTTGACAAATAGAAAAAGAGAAGATTTCCATCGCAAAATGTGGTAATCTTCTCTTTTTACAATTTCTCCGTTTTCCTTTTTCAGACATTCTGTCCAGATATTTTAACGTCCTTCCAGTTCGTCTTTATGGCGCATCTTGAGTTTCAGAAGTGCCTTCGCCTTCAGGCAGTCTACTTTCACCATATTATTTTCTCCGACAACGTCTGTTTCTGTGCCATCGGCACTCTTATTAATATCAATGATTCCATCCAGATAATCATTGACTACAACGAATTTCGCAACCGTTCCGCTAAAATTAAGTCCCGTTACCGGAATTCCACGAATACCAAGTTGTTCACATGTGTTGGTATAATCCACATCACTATTTCCCCATCCATCTGATGATATGATCACACCATCTGCACGCATACACTCAGCCATTGCTGCCGCTCTGGTTCCAACCAGCATCTTATCTTTATTATCATCCGGAGTCCCTACTACAATAAGTCCAAGAAGGTCCAGATCTGTATCCTCAGATACGACTTCCAGAAGAGGATCTCTGAAATGATGTAATGATGTTTCTTTTGTCGATGGTCCAATACCCATAACTTCTGCACCTCCTATTATTACTGCATCGAACGGATAATACCGTCTCTGTACTCATTTGGAGTAATCATAACCGGCATATTACCCATATCGATAATTGAACGTCCGCCTTCAACCCCTGACGGTTCATCCGGGAACATCCACGTATCATACATAGCTCCCTGACCTGCAACCTGACGGATAATGACAACCTTCTTCTTTCCAGGTCTCACCTTATCATGATATTCATGCCGTTCCGTACACTTGTCCCCTTTGAACTTTTTCAGTTTATCCCTGTATGTCTGAATAAATTCATCACACAATCTGTGCGCAGTAAATGGTCCATGTCTCTCCTGTCCCATTCCGGCCGCAAATGTAACATCAAAAGAAATGATATAATCATCATCTCCCGGTGTACCTGCACGGTTTAAGTATAACTGTTCTTTCAGATTCCCTTCCGATGAACCAAATTCGTGACACTGCTTTCCATTCACATCAACGCCTGTCAGCATTACATATACACCGGTTATGGTGTGAGTAATTCCTTCTCCCAATTTACCAAGCACTTTTGTTGAGATTGGAATGATATCCATGATCGTGTTCGTCCATCTGTCGTGGTCTCCCGGTTTTATGATTTGAATATCAATCTTCTCAATACAATCATCCTGTGCAACAAGCTGATCGATCATCTCTTTACTGACTGTCATATGTCCATCCGTTGTGATATTATTGTGTTCACCCCATTCCACATCTGTCATATGAAATGCTTTGATCACAAGGCGTCTTAAGTCTATCTCTTTCTCAGCCATCATGTCACCTCCTATATTCTTAAGGCATATCTCTTTCCTGTACCGTTCAGGAAATTAAGCATATCTCTGCCCCTTTCTATGCCTTCTCCATGTCTCTAGTATACAATATACTGCAAGAAATTCCAATATATTGTCTCATTCATTTTTTTAAAAAAGGGCAGATGCAAAATACATCTGCCCTTCTTAAGATCAACAATATTCTTTAAATAGAATTAGATCTTAGCAACATACTCGAATGGCAACGGAACAATCTTTCCTGGAGTTTCGATTTTCTCTAACTGCTCCAGAGTTGCCTTTACGATCTGTGTCTGCTGTTCTACGTTGTGAGGACCACCCGCATTAGCACCCATAGGTACCAACGGAGCTACCGCACGAGGAGTACCAGTCTGACGAACAACTGGTGGAAGAGCTGCAATAATAATTGTAGGAATTCCAGCTTCTTCAATCGCTCTCTGCACCAATACTGCAGAGCGGTGGCAGGTACCTCAGCCAGCGGTGAGGATTACTGCGTCAACATCCTCATTTTTGAACATTTCAGCGATAGCAGGACCAGTTTCATGTTTGAATTTCTCCTGGTTTCCACCACCACCCATGAATCCAGCATGTACAGGAGCACAAGCTCTGATAAATCCTTCTTTTGCTAATTCATGAATTCTGTCAATTGGGAACATACAGTTGATGTCCTTGTTAACATCACTGTTATCATATCCACCGTGTGATACCATCAGATCACTAGATGGTGTAGTGTTTTCGATCTTTCTCCATGTGAAGTCACCAGCAAGGTTAAATCTCTCCTGGCTCTTCTTGTGAACACCTGCTGCTGTTGCAAGAGCGATAGACATATCTTTTAACTCTTTTGTTACAGGAGTCCATACTGACGGTGGAGTAATAGGAACGAATATTTCAGACTGTAAGCCTTTAACAACCGTTAAACTCATTTTTAATCCTCCTTATTAGCATCCAAACGTGCTTGCATTTCTTGTTGTTTGCGACGTTCTTTTTCAATATTGCTGACGTATTTCTCATTTACTTCCGGTCCGAGCTGTTCCGGGAAACTCATGTTCCAGCCAACTTCCTGACCTACTTTCGGTTCTGTATCGCAGATGAACATTCTCTTCGGAGCTTTAAAGAACCCCAAACGTCCTTTCAAGTCGATGCTGATGCTACAGTCATCAACATCTACGATCACACCTTCCATATAAATGATCTTATCGCCATAGTGTAAACGTTCATTATCCATTATGATAACACCCGATCTTAGTCGTATTTTTCTTTACGTTTCTGGCTCATCGGCAGAGACTGTTCGTTGTCTACGAGTTCAATCTTCTTACCGCAAGCTGCTTCGATCAGCTCTACGTTTGTAGATTTAACGTTTGGATTCCACTTCTTCTCAGCGGCCTTTACTTCTTCACCAGCCATAGCTGCTTTCAGCATAGCAAGAGCACGGATACCCTCTTCCTGGCAAAGTGTATTACATCCAAGTACCTCATTCTCGATACCAGACTCTGATTTGTTATTGTCAACCATGTACTGCATGTACTTGTTACCAACAACAAGTGCACCCTGAACAGCGCAGAATGAAAGTCCTACTACAGGAATTCCTCTCATACCGATCTGCTCGATGTGGCTTGCGAAATCAATGTGGTTATTTCCGAATCCTTCTGTTGTAACGAAAGCTCCGTCAACATCCATCATTTCTACAGTATGTCCTACACGACGAGATACATAGTACTTCTCAGCATTGATCTGAGGTGATCCTACGAATACAACTCCGCAAAGGTCAACTTCTTCATCATGTAAAGCTTCAAGTACAAGTGGCTCTCTCCAGTAATGTCTTGACATCTCTTTAGATGCAGGTCCGATACATGTTAATGCATGGATACATCCATCAAGTACCTCAAGTGGAGATACGCATACAGGTACGTTTCCTAAGTCTACGTTAGCTCTTGCGCCAAGGATACCAACTGGTTCTACAGGAAGGATGAAGTTATCATGCATAGCTCCCTGTCCCATGATCTCTTTTACGATTACGACTTTCTTCTTACCTGGACGACGGATAGATTTCAGTTCTTCGTCTTCAACAATGAAGCTGTCATCTAATTCTTTCATTACTTCACGGATTTCCTGAGTAATGATATCGAATGCTGTATGTGCAGCCATAGGTCCACGACGTTCCATGTTAGTCTTTTCCTGAACTACGATGTTACCTTTGATAAAGATTTCTCCCTTATCCGGGCATCCAGGACGTCCCCACATGATGTTCTCGTCAAGGTATCCTTCTGAAGAACCGAACTCACCAATCTGAACTCCGCCTTCATCTGTTCCTGTCAGCATCATAACAACGCCGTCAAGTACTCTTGTTGCACCTTCACCAAGGATTGCATCGCCTTCTTTTGTAGCGACTGGCTGAACATCCATGATTGTCTCTGAGTATGTGTGGTATTTGTCAGGAGTGATGATTTCAAGATGGAAATCTTTAACCAGTTCCTGATCAGCAATTACTTCTGCTTCAATTCCTTCACGGATGTAAAGAGTTGTTCCTTCGATCTTTGTCTCTGGTCCTCTCTTAACCTCTGTGATCTTAATGTGTCTTCTTGTTAATGTTCCTACTACTTTTGCTTCTTCAACAGGTGCTTCTGCTGTTGCTGTAGCTGCTACTGCTGCTGCAGGTACTTCTGCTACTGCTTCTCCTGTTGCTCCAAGAGCTCCAACCGGAATTTCAAGATTGATATCTTTTCCTTCTCCGATATGGATCTTGAGTGTTCCTCCAGCTACTGTTGCTGCTGTTGCAACTGGTGCTGCCGGTGCAGCTTCCTCTGCCGGAGCTTCTTCCTCTGCCTTTTCTTCTGCTGGAGTTGTAGGTGCTTTTACACCATCCAGAACATCATTTGTTAACGGGCAAAGAGAATCACATGTTTTTGTAAGTTTTGCACCCAGTACTTCTTCAATAGTAAGGCATCCGTCCAGGTTTAATAATCCTGAATCTACCAGATCATCAAAGATTGCTGGATCTTCGAGGTTCGCCGGTTCAATTGTGATACCAGCTTCTGCTCTACAGCACAGTACTGCAGGATCATGAGCATGTGCTTTTGCTGTTTCAGCTGTGATTGACATATTGTTTTCCCTCCTTGTTTTGTTTCGGTACATTGTCCCTTACGGGATATTGTAATTTTAATATATATACAGTTACATACAACATTCAGAAGAACCTCTCAATTACTTCTGGCGGGCAAAAGAATCGGGGGTCTTCTACCTCATTGTACGCAACAGTAATACCATAATATAATTTTGATAATATTGTGTCACTTCGGATAGTGATTAAAAATCAATATCCTGACTTACTTCTTTTGAAACCTTCAGACTTCTGTACAGCGGATGTCCAACTGTTCTCATAACGTGGTCTGTCTGATGGAATACTTTCAGTCCCATCTTCGGTCCTGACGCCATTACAGTATTTGAACAGTCTGAGCAGTTACCGATCAGAATGTATTCACATTTATCTTTCTTAAACTGCATATTGTTCTTAACCTGTCCAGGACAGTTACCAGGTCTTAAGCACTTCAGCGGTGCTCCCGGTTTATTTTCAATTGCCTGTTTACATTTGCACATAGATACTACTTTGGCATTCATCTTAGAAGCGATCTCACGCATACGCTCTTCGCTTCCGCCGCAGGCACATACAAGAATTCCCATTGTTGCTCCGTGGAGATCCGGGAACTCGACTGTTACAAGGATTGCTCCTGTTGTCTTGGTTGTTGGTGCATCTAATGTAGTAGACTTTCCTGTGAAAGCTCCACCCATGATGATCTCTCCATATTTTCCGTCGATTCCGCCGGCTTTTTCGATCATCTCTCCAACGCTTACACCTACCGGTACATCGAAGAATACATGTGCTTCATTTCCACCGTTTAATTTACCACGGACTGTCATGTTCTTGCTGATACAAGGTTTCTTTTCATCAACTGCTTCTGCAATCTTACAGACTGTCTCTACGTTGACAACAACGGATCTTGCTGCTGATGGAAGCTGTGTAGTTGTGAGTAATACCCCAAGACATTCTCTTACTACTGCACGTTCCTCACCCATCGGGTAGATATCAGCCATCAGGTGCATCTTGATATCAGGCTCGTTTTCAAGAGCTTTCTGTAACACCTTGATTGCTTTGTGATGTTTCTTTTTGATAGCAATGATTGCTTTCTTAGCGTGAGTAATCTCCATACTATATTTAATACCACGGATTAACTTATCGCTCTGTTCCTCAATCTGTCTTGTGTTATGTTCCAGTCCCGGTTCGCATTCTGCCGCATTAACAAGGATGTATCCACAATCCAGTGTGAAGTCTTTCGGAAGTTCCGGGTTGATCTCAGGATCAAGCTCTCCCATTGGAGTTTCTTCTAAATTAATATTAAGTTTTACTCCTGTCGGGAATCCGGCTCCTCCCATTCCTACGATTCCGGCTGCTTTCACCAGATCAAGCTTTGATGACTCATCTGTGATACCTTCTACTGATTCGGTAACAGGAACGAATTCATCCGGCTGTTCAGCGGCCGGCTCGATGATGATGCGGTCTTTCTGTAATCTCTGTTACTTTTCCATACACGCTTGAAAAAATGTTAGCTCCCAGGCCTGTTGGTGTAGCAATGAGAGTACCTTTTTTTCACCTCAGCACCAACTTCTACACATGGTGCACAAGGAGCGCCAACATGCTGACGTAATAACATCTGTACATTTCCCATGACACACTTCTCCTTTTTAAATATTTTATTCTAAGTCAAAACGAAACTATACAGTTCGTTTACTTATTCACATTTTTTTCATTATAGATAAATTCTATAAATTCATCTTCGCCATTTTTTTAACAGAATTGCTTGTTTTTTTTGGCGGAGGCATGTGGGAATCGAACCCACCCAGGACGCTCTTAACGCCCTACACTAGTTTTTGAAGACTAGGAGGCACACCAGTTACCCAACTACCCCATGTGCCTATTAACCATATCACATTTGTCCTTATTTTTCAACACTTTATTTATTTTATAATACCAAAAATCATTGACTTTTCAAGGGATTTCGTACATAATGAAATCAACAGATTGAACACGATACTAGAACATGGTCTATTTGTTAATTTTATATCGTAATATTTGTTAATTTTATATTTTTATTTTTTACCCATAGAAAAAGGCACTACGAAAATATAGATGTTTTCAATGTGTTTTTATAAAAACTTATAGATTGTTTCTATAAGAAAATCATAAGGAGGTAAGGATTATGAAGTTAGAAGCAAAAGTTAACTTCGACCGGTTTGAAGAGGCACTTCAGGTTGTAGATGCTCATACAGCCGGTGAGTTCTGTCGTATGGTCATCGGAGGATTCCCTGAGCCAGAAGGCAGCACAATGATCGAAAAGAAAAAATGGATGGAGGAAAAATACGACCACGTTCGTACAGCATTAATGCTGGAGCCGAGAGGACATCACGATATGTTCGGTGCTTTCCTTTGCGAGCCGATCCACGAAGAAGCAGATCTTGGGGTAATCTTCATGGATACAGGCGGATACCTGAACATGTGCGGACACTGTACAATCGGAGCTGTTACAGTAGCCCTTGAAGCAGGTCTTGTTGAATGCCACGAAGGAGAGAACCACGTAGTACTGGATGCTCCTGCCGGAATCATCCGCACTACTGCTAATGTAGAGAACGGAAAAGTAACAGGTGTTACACTTACAAACGTTCCTGCATTCATTTATAAGGACAACTTAACCGTTAACATTGATGGAGTAGATATTCCTTATACAATTTCATTCGGTGGAAGTTTCTTCGCACTGGTTGATAGCACAAAGCTTGATATCGGCGAGATCAATGCCCAGACAGTTCCTGCTTATACAGAACTGGGAATGAAGATGCGTGATAAGATCAACGCTGAAGTTAAGATTCAGCATCCAACTCTGGACATCACAGAAGTTGACCTGGTTGAATTCTACGGACCAACACCGAATCCGGATCAGGCTACAATGAGAAACGTTGTTGTATTCGGAGATGCTCAGGCTGACCGTTCACCTTGCGGAACAGGTACAAGTGCCAAACTCGCTACTCTTCACGGATGGGGCGAACTTGGAATTGGTGAAGAATTTATTTACGAAAGTTTCATGGGAACACGCTTCAAAGGTGTGATCAAAGAAGAAACTAAGATCGGTGATTACGATGCTGTAATCCCTATGATCACAGGAAGTGCATATCTTACAGGTGTTGCTACTTACTTAATCGACTCTACAGATCCATTAAAATATGGTTTTCTTGTAGGTTAATGCATATTCGGGGTTGAATTAGATTGCATTATCATATATGATGATAGAAGCGGATTCATATGATCCGCTTCTATTTTTTTACTTAGACAGCGTTTTCATGTTCAGAGAACTATTATCCGGGCGTGTTCTCCTGTTAGTTAAATACCAAGAGAAAGGAATGATCCGAATGCCGCGTAAACGCAGATCCACAAAAAGCCGTATTGTCAAAGCAGCCTGGAATCTTTTCTACAAAAACGGTTATGAACAGACCACTGTAGAAGATATTATCAACGCCGCCAAAACATCAAAAGGCACATTTTACCATTATTTTAAAGGAAAAGAAGCGCTTTTAAACTCTCTTTCCTATCTTTTTGATCAGAAATACGAAGACCTTGCCGCCGTGATCGATCCGAATCTTTCCAGTTATGATAAACTATTATTTTTGAATCACGAATTATTCTACATGATCGAGACCAGCGTGGATATCCATTTGCTTGCATACCTTTATTCTTCGCAATTGATCACCAAAGACAAGAAATCCCTTTCCGACAAGAAACGGATCTATTTCAAATGGCTTACAGAAATTATGGAAGAAGGGCTTGCCAAAGGAGAATTCAAAAGTACAAGCACCGCCGCTGAACTCATGGATATCTATGCCATGTACGAGCGGGCTCTTTTATATGACTGGGCATTGTTTAAAGGTAAATTCTCACTGACTGAACGTTCTGACAAACTATTGCCTCATGTACTGGACACATTTGTAGAAGGAATTTAATATCAAAAAGGCGATGCCAACAGAAGATTTCGTATCTTCTGTTGGCATCGCCTTTTACTACACCAGACATTCATGAACATCTTCCTGTTCGATTCCGACATCTTTCATCACATCAAGAATCTGTTCCCTGTCTGTCAGGTCTGCACACCAGGAAAGTCCACAGCCCGCTGAAATTGCTCTCGGAACCGGAATCAGTCTTCCCGGCACACTTCTTTCCTTGCATATCTTTTCCATCGCCATTGCATCCGATGTTGTATGGAATGTTACAACAAGTTTCATTACTTTTTTTCTCATGTTTACTCAATCACCACTTCGTAGTAACCGTCTTTCTGCACAGATGTTGGCTTTTTACCTTTATCTTTGGCAAATTTCTCAACATTCATCATCTGATGCGGCTCTGTGACAAGAATTTTCACAGGTCCTGCTGCTCCTTTTAATGCCTCTGCTGTCAGCATCAAAGGTTCCGGGCAAGAAAGACCTCTTGCATCTACTTCTTTCATAATTTAATTCCTTCTTTCCTAGAATACTATGTATTTACACATATTTCAATCTTATTTTGCTTCTTCTCTCTTATTTGTAAATGCTATAATGAAGCAGATCACAATACAGATGATACATGCCACTTTCCCATTTACCGGTACCGCACCTGCTACCACTTCTTTCGTCTCTGGATTCAGAGCTGTTCCACTTGCTGCAAGTCCAAAATTATGGCAGATTGCAGATCCGACAAACATTCCGACAACCGTTACAGCCGAATCCGAAGAGCCCTGCCCTGCAAGGATCAGCTGACGAAGCGGGCATCCACCTGCAAGCACTGCTGCAAATCCCACAGTGTACATTCCCAGGATATTCCACAAATGTTCCGAATGTGCGATGACTCCCGGTGTATTGAATCCTACCACGAAACGTCCTGTCGCAATATTGAACATCAGCATAACAACAAATAAACCTGCAATCACGCTGATCAGATCGAAGTTCTTCATCAGGATGATATCTCTGATACTACCCGCAAAACACATTCTTGACTTCTGT
>ENA-OQDT01001347-OQDT01001347.1-human-gut-metagenome-genome-assembly--contig:-NODE-1347-length-14416-cov-2.983764_pt1 | contig 14416 bp, 13 predicted proteins | sample MGYA00242786_ERZ504617 | MGnify/ENA primary metagenome ERZ504617 (study PRJEB26092, sample SAMD00036337) | human gut metagenome | host: Homo sapiens | study: EMG produced TPA metagenomics assembly of...
TCGAAATTTGCATTCGTAATGGTGCAGAACAGAGCATCCGTCACAAAAACATTCACTTCCTCAGAGACCGGACAATCTGCCTTACGTAATGTATCGGCAACAACAGAGATGCCCCTGACTACAAACACCAGTATTTGACTATAGCAATATTTGCGTACGATTTGACGCTTACAGGCTTTCTATCCACGTGTTTACGGCTCCTTTTTCTTGAAGTTTTTTAGCAATCGTTTGGGCTTGATCCTTGGTACTTGTTAGGGCAATAATGCAGCCACCCAGTCCTCCGCCTGACATCTTGGCACCTAGTGCACCATGCTCCAGAGCAGTTGCTACTAGAAGGTCCGACAAATCACAAGACACCCCTAAGGATTTAAGGTGATTATGGGCTCGAGACATGAGTTGCCCGAGAAGCTTTTGATTCTTGGCTTTGAGGGCTTCTTCTGCCTGCTGACTTAGTTCGCCCAGTCGGTTCAGGTCTGATAAGGCATCTAGTCCTATAGCCTCAACCTTTTCCACGGCCTCACGGGTATTTCCATGGATGCCCGTATCAGCAATGACCAGATAGGCACCTAGATTGACCTCGATTTCCTTGAAACCAATGTTTCGCGTAAAGCTAATGGCTTGGTCACTCAAGCAGGTCTTAGCATCTAGACCACTAGGCTTACTATGAGCAATGGTCTCTGCCTGATGAACCAGCATTTCCAAGGTCTCCTGGCTGAGCTCTTGGTCGAAATAATCGAATACCGCTCGAATAGCCGCAATAGCTACTGCTGCCGACGACCCCATGCCACGCTTTTCAGGGACACTAGACGAAATATCATAACTGATAGGCTGATTCTTGATTTTCAGATAGTTAAGAGCTGCAAAAAAATAGCCGTCGTCAAGGGATCTTGAGCCTTAAGTGTTAAAGGAGTCTCAGCCGCCTGAATCTGACAGACAACCTCAATATCCTTAAGAGGGAGAGCAAGGGCAGGATGGCCATAAACAACCGAGTGCTCCCCCATCAAAATAATCTTACTGTGGGCCTTGCCCACTCCTACTTTCTTAGTCATAAATTACACACACTTACAGACCGATTGGTATGTCAGTGTCTTTCTATGTTTTTCATACAGTTTCTAGTGGTGGTTCAAGGTCTATCCAGCATCTGAAGAAGACAGAGAACACCAAGCTAAGGAATTTTCCTATGTCACTTCTATCTTATCATCAAAGCGTAAAAAAAGCGACATCTAACCTAGAGTGTCGCTTTGCATTAGAGATATGTTTCCAAAAAAGAGCCTCTCGGCTCTTTTCATTTTAAATCGCAAACAAATCGTTTAGGTTCTCAGCCATAGTTGGGTGAGTAAAGATTTGTTTAGCCAAATCTGTGTATGGAATGTGATGATTCATTGCTAGGGTAATTAGATTGATAATTTCATGTGATTCTTGACCAAAGAGGGTCACACCCAAGATTTCCTTAGTTTCAGGATTTACCACAGCTTTGAAGGCACCACGCAAATCACCGTTAACATGGCCACGAGGCATACCAGCAACTGGAAGTTCCTTGACAGCAACCGGTCCACCTGCTGCTCTGGCTTGGTCTTCAGTAAGACCAACTTGAGCCAAAGGTGGGTTGAGGAACATAGCAGTCGGAACAGCTCCACGTGTTTCAAGGTTATAGCTGCCATCACCAGTTAGGTAATTAAAGACAATACGGAAATCGTCTAATGAGATGTAGGTAAATTGAAGGCCACCATTAACATCACCCACTGCAAAGACACCAGGGACACTTGTTTCCAAATGCTTATTGACCTGTATACCACCACGTTCAGTCAAGGCAATATCAGTATTTTCCAAGTGAAGAGGTTCGATATTAGGTTTGCGTCCTGTCGCATAGAGGAGTGCATCAAAACGGAACTCGCCTTTGTCAGTAACAACGACAACTTCATCACCGTCATTTTTTCACTTCGGAAGTTTTAACACCTTGCTCAAAGACAATGCCGTCCTCTTCCATGTATTCCTTGGCCAACTTAGCAATAGATGGCTCCACACGTGGCAAGAAGCTAGTCGCTGCATCCAAGACAGTCACTTGACTTCCCAAACGGTTATAAAGGCCAGCAAATTCAAGGCCGATATTACCACCACCTAAGACACCCAAACGTTTTGGCAAGGCCTCAAGGGTTTGAATACCAGTTGAATCGTAAACATGCTTAGTTGTTGTCAAGCCAGGAATAGGCAAGACATTAGACACGGCACCTGTGTTGATGACAATAGTTTCAGCTGTTAGCTCTTGGCGGTCATCACCAGCCACTACTTCAATAACCTTATTTGACACAAAATGTGCCTCTGCATCAATGACATCAACGCCATTGTCTGCCAACATTTTATAATTCTTAGCATTAAGACGACCAGTCACTGCACCACGTTCTTTCATGGTATCGTCAAATGACCAGCCCTTCTCAGCCGCAACAATCATAGTCTTAGTTGGGATACAAGCAATATTAATGCAAGTACCACCATACATCGCCTTACTGCGTTCGATGACAGCAACTTTCTTACCAGCTGCATTCATCTTAGCAGCCAGAGTTTTACCGGCTTTACCGAAACCGATAACAATCAAATCATAGTTTAACATTTCTGTATCCTCCTATCTACCGCCATTCTATCATTTAATTTTTCAGACTGCACACAATTGAACCGGAAATAAAAAGAGGCTACAAGCTCCACTGTAACCCCTTTCTCATTCTATTTTAATAGATTTCTCTAAGTCCACTACCTATGTGTTTTCTTGCAGAAATTCTAATATTGTAATTTTATTAAATTGCCTACATTTCAATAAAGGCCGCATGTCCTAGTTTCTCAAATTCATGGTATGAAGCCTTTGGAATGCCACTTGGCCAAGCTCCCCATTGCATCCATCCACTCCCAAAACCAAATCCTTTTAGCTCCCAAGACAAGAGTCGGGCAGGTAATTTTATCAAGGGACTTATGGCAATCAAACTCAAGTATAGACTTGGCTAAACGGACAAATCGTTCTCGCTTCTCCTTACTTACAGACCTCAAAAATAATCTGTTAATCAAATATGTCTTCTTTTAAAATAGGAGACGAGAATGTTTTACACATTGAATCCTTATTGAGTTTAGCCATATCGCCCATTTCTGCCATCTCAATCCAGCCTTCGATGGTTTCTCTACTAATAGCATTATTTTGTGAGAGTGTCAGAGCTAACACCAGACTAGTCACCTTTTGAGGATATTTGATAGCAAATATCTGAGCAATCATACCTCCCTGTGATATGCCTATGATAGAGGCATTAGCAATATGTAATTCTTGCAAGGACTGATAGAGGTCATCCGCCATATCCTCAATAGAAACGCCTTCTTCGATGTGGTCCCTTCTATCAAAAATATAGACCTTGTACTCCTTAGCGTATTGATAAAATAGTGAGTAAATAGTCAGGTTGGACATATCACCTAATCGTTGCAAACTTAATCCCGTAATGATAATAAGAGTTTTGTCTCCCTTACCAAAAGTGACATAATCTACACCTGGGTCCGACAAATGATTTCTTTGAATGGTAAACATTATCTACACACTTTCTATTGTAAGATTTAAGTAGTATCATGCGTCTGGGGCATTATTTGATGCCATGATGATAATACTTACCAAGACAACAAAGGTAACTTGCCAAAGAGTGAAGGCCATGAAATCCCCACCTTTAAAAATAAGTAGGTCACAAACTAAAATAGCCAATAGCACAGCATTTTTTCTAAAAAAGTTGGTCACAATTTTTCCAAAAAATGTTTCAAAAGAAAATATTAGCTCCTATCTTAACGAACAAGCCTCACATGATAAATAATCTCAACTAGAGATGCTACAGTTACTGTGGTTAGCAGTTTGGTCAAAGAGACATCCATACGAAAACCAAAATAAAAGAGTATGAGAACCACGGATGAAAAATGCCTTCATTTTGTCTTGCGCCACTATCAGAAGAACAAGTTGGATACGCAAAAAGCATTGAAGGCTTTCAAAGAGAAATACCAGATAACGGAACAGGAACGGAAATCCTTCCGCTTGTGGTGGATACTTCCCGGTATGGCGGCAGCCATTCTGGTCGCAGTCCTTATTTATCCCCGCTTCCGGGAAAACGGAGCATGGAAGGAGGTAACGGCTTACTCGCACCCCGTGGATTATATGCTTCCGGACAGTTCCTCCATAACCCTGTTCCCGCATTCTTCCGTCCGTTTCCACGCAAAAGATTACCGGAAATCCAGCCGCAAAGTTCACATGGAAGGAAAAGTCGCGTTTTCTGTCAAGCATGACAATGCCCACCCGTTTACGGTAGAAGGGAAACTGTCCCAAGTCAGGGTATTGGGTACTGTCTTTACCGTCGATGAGAGCCGTGCAGACACAGCTATCGTGCAAGTCACATCGGGAAAGGTGCAGTTCTCAGCAATCGGGCAACCGGACGTTGTGATACTGACCGGAGGCATGGCAGCGCAAGTGACGGAAGAACAACCGGACGTACAGGTAATCAAAGAACGGAAAGCGGGCAGCTTTATTTTCGACAACGCCCCACTTCCAAAGGTACTTGAGGAATTGTCCCGATATTATAAAGTCAAACTATCCGCAAGCAATGAGAATAAACGCCTGACGGCCAGCTTCAAGAACAAAAGCCTTGATGAAATAATCAGGTTTATAGAGAAAGTGTTGAATGTAAAGATAGAAAAAGTAAAACAATGAAGTTAACAATCATTGCGATTATATTGTGTGTCTCTCTGGGTGCTAAAGCCCAACAGGATTCAACCGAAATGAAAAAAGCCATAGATGCCATGCAAAAAATGTATTCTGTTCATTTCGTATACGATTCTTCCTTGGCAAATATAAAGCCCAAAGGTATCTTCCAGCGGAGCAGTTCCTTGCCTGAGAACCTAAAAAGGATTTTCAGCGGAACCGGCATCCGATGGGAGATTCAGGGAGAATATGTCCTGCTGTTCCGCCAGAACAACTATACTTTTTCCGGCCACATATGCGAGGATAAGGGAGAAACGCTGATCAACGTGACCATTTTCGATTTGAATACCCAAACGGGAACACTGAGTAACGAACAGGGATTTTTCAGCATTACGCTGCCGGAGGGGAAACACAAACTTCGTTTCTCTTATATAGGTTATCAGGATGTGGTGAAGGAGGTGGATTTGACATCCAATTACAACGGTGTCATCTACCTGAAAGAAAGCAATACTTCGCTGAAAGAAGTAGTAGTGGTTGCAGACTTGAACGCTTCCCTCCGCACGACACAGACCGGCAAAGTGTCGCTGACCTCGGAACAGTTGAATACGGAGTTTTCGCTGCTTAGTTCACCGGACTTGGTAAAGACCCTCCAGAATATTCCCGGTGTGGCTTCCGGAACGGAGCTGCTTTCCGGCATGTATGTACACGGAGGCAAGAACGATGAGAACCTTTTTCTGCTGGACGGAACACCGCTTTACCAGATCAACCATTTGGGCGGGCTGTTCTCCGCTTTCAATACGGATATTATCAAAAACGTGGATTTCTATAAAAGCGGTTTCCCGGCACGTTACGGCGGCAGACTTTCTTCCGTAGTGGATGTACGCACCAAAGAGGGGAACATGAAGGAGTTTCACGGGACTTTCTCCTTGGGGCTGCTCGATGGCAGAGTCCAGTTTGAAGGCCCGATCATAAAAGACAAGACCTCGTTCAACATAGCCATGCGAAGAAGTTGGGCAGATCTTTTCACAGCTCCGGCATTCTTCCTGCTCAACCGTTCCAATCCCGATGACAAAAAGAACGTGCGCTATGCCTTTCACGACATCAACGGGAAAATCACCCACCGTTTTTCGGACAATAATAAACTGTCCCTTAGCGTGTATTCCGGAAATGACCTGCTGAAGACAAAAGCCCGGCAGACGTTCGAAGACGGGGAACATTACGACTCCGATTTCAAGGCTCAATGGGGCAACCTGACTACGGCTTTGACGTGGAACTGTCAAATCGTCCCGAAGTTGTCCGGCAGTTTCACCGGTGTCTATTCACGCAATATCTCCATGTATGATTATGTGGAAGGCAGCCGTTTCTTTTCCGACGGGGAACAAACTTCCATGACGGGAATGGAACGGTCCAACCGTTCCACAATCGACGACATGGGATACCGCATGGAGTTCGACTACCGTCCCGGCACGAATCATCATATACGCTTTGGCAGCAATTATCTGCATCACATATATCATCCGCAAAGCACGGCTTCCAGAAACCAGACGGACAGGGATACCTTATCGACAGAAAACGCAAGCAGCTATAAGGGTAACGAGGTCGCTTTTTATGTGGAAGATGAAATGCGGCTGTCCTCCAGGACGAAATTAAACGCGGGACTGCATTACACCCTTTATCAGACAGACGGAAAGATGTACCATTCCTTGGAGCCAAGACTGGCCATGAGTTACCAATGCTCGGAAAAAGCCACGATGAAAGTGTCCTATACGGAAATGAGCCAATTTGCGCACCAACTGTCAAACACCTATCTGAACCTGCCGACAGACAGTTGGGTTCCTTCCACACGCAAAGTTCGTCCCATGCGTTCAAGGCAAGTGGCAGCCGGGATATATACGGAGTTGCCTTGGCATATCAGTTTGAACGTGGAAGGATATTACCGTACCACAAGCCAACTGCTGGAATACGACGGGGGCAACAGCCTGATGCTTCCTGCCGAGAACTGGGACAATCTGGTCAAGACCGGCAAGGGAAAGTCTTACGGCGTAGAATTGTCATTGGCATACAAAGACCGTTACAATGTCATCGAAGCAGGATATACGCTTTCATGGAGCTTGCAAAAGTTTACTGATTTTTATCCCGGCTGGTATTCCAGCAAGTTCGACAACCGGCATAAACTGAACATCGCCTACCGGCATAAGTTCAATGACCGTATAGATGCCTACGCCGCATGGGTTTACCGTAGCGGCGACCGTGCCACCGTCCCGAACCAGTATGTAAACGGGCCCTCTTTTCCGGGCATACCGGATTCAGGCGAACCGGAACTGGTTTACGAGAAACCGAACAACATCACGCTCCCGGCATATCATCGGCTCGATTTGGGTGTCAATTTCCGGCGTACTACCAAAAGGGGATTCGAGCGTATCTGGAACGTCAGCATTTATAACGCCTATTGCCGTATGAATGCGTTTTATACCCGGATAGAGCGTCTGCCCGACGGCGGTTTCAGGGGTAAGGGATTTGGCATTTTCCCGATTATACCCTCGTTTAGTTATACCCTCAAATTTTAAGTGCATGAAACATTTATATCATATATTACTGCCCGTGTATATCGGCTTACTTTCGTCCTGTACCTATCATTTTGAACTGGACGATGTGGGCGCTTCTCCCAAACTGGTGCTATACAGCTATCCGGGAAGCGGCGACACAACGGTAGTCCACCTTTCACGCAGCCTTCCCGTCAGTCAGAAAGGCGAGCTCGTCCGGGGACTGAAGGGAGCGGACGTCCACCTGTCCGTAAACGGTGAAGCGGTACCCCTTGCATGGACGGACGATTCCATACCGGGAGTCCCCGCCCAAAGCTATTACGCGGTAAAGGCGTATGAAGATGGCGACAAGGTCAACATAACCGCAGCGGCAGAAAGAATGAAAGCGGTTTCATCCGCTACGGTTGTCCCGTCCCGATTCCCTTTGACATCAATCAAATTGGCTCTCAAAGACGGTGAACCGAACCTGCTTCAGTTTCGGATAGGCTTTACAGACAATGCGCAGACAAAAGACTATTATGCGTTGAAGGTGGAGCGTAAACAACTGTTCTGGAACGATGGCAAGTATTCGGAAGAAAGCAGTACCCTCGCGTTGAACTTGGACGACGAACCTCTGCTGAATACATCTTCCGGGTTAGACGATATCCTGATGATTGAAAACGGGTTCTACCGGAATTTGTATTACTGGGACGATACGAAAATTAAAGGGAAAAGCTACACGGTTCGTCTGAATACCAATTACGAGGCAGACTATGAAGACGACTTCATAACCCCTGACGGAACCGAACATATCAAACGCCAAGTGAAATACAGAATCAGCCTGTACAGCCTTTCGGAAGAGTTTTACAGGTATCTGAAATCACTGAACGACCAGAAAAACAACGGGCTTGGAAACTCTGAACTGGCTCCCATACGCTCTACTTACACCAATGTCATAAACGGGATAGGTGTCGTGGGAGGATGCAGGATGTTCCAGACGAAATGGATAGACAATTTACAGGAAAACTAAATAATAATGAAAAAAAATGAAAAAGACAATTTTATCAATGCTTTTCTTGCTGGCAGGAATAGGATGCTTTGCACAAAAATTCGGCATTATCATCGGTGTGACGGACGGACATTTGGGAAAATATTCGGGATATGCTTACATGAGTACGGGAACGGCGAACAACTCTTCCTACCCCGAAACCCGATGGACACCCGGAGTAGGCTTTAATTTGGGCTACCAGTTTGGCTTCGATCTTTCCAACCGTTTCTGGATTGATGCTTCCATATTGGGAAAAGCCGTTCAGGGAAAAGCAGAGTCCTTCGATTTGAATGGAAACAACGTTGTTCCCTGGTCTGACAAGGCATGGATATGGGGACTTGCTTTGAACGGCTCAATCAATTACCGCATCTGTTCCGGACTGTATGCCGGTATTGGCATTGAACCCACCGGTTATTTCAAAACCGATAAATTGAAGGAAAACTTGGAAGGGCGGGTTTTCGACTTTCCGATAGTCCTCACCTTAGGCTATGAGTTTAAGAACGGCATGAAATTGTCCGCTTCCTACAAGCATGGTTTCAAGCCATTGTATGACAATGCTTTTGCCTCCAATACAAAGAATAACAAAGAGTTCGGCATATCATTATATGTGCCCATGTTTAAATAATAACCAATTATTAAATTTTTTCAATTATGAGAAAAACGCTTTTTAGTCTTGCTTTGGCAATGGCTGTCTTATCATCATGTAGTTCTGATGACATAGTGAACAATCCGATGAATGAGGAGAACCATTCTTTCCCGGCCTCCAGAAGTTTGCATGAAAATATTCTTTCCTTTTCCAGTGAGGAGGAATACAATGCCTTGCTCGATTCCTTGGGCACGTTGTCCGATGAGGAACTTCTGCAATGGGAATCCGGACAGAAAGGCTTCACCTCCATGTACAGGATGCACAGCGAAGCCTTGGGACAGATATTAAACGCCACATGCAAGGAAGAATATGAATCCATTAAGACTGCTTACCAGACTGATTTTATATTCAACGACAAGGACAGCACCGATTTGTCGATATATATGCCGGTGTTGAATGTAAGCAAGGCAATCACATTGACCCCCGAAGGGTTCGTATGTATCGCCGGTGAGAGAAAGAACATGAAGGAGTTTGAAAATTATGACGGATATAAAAAAGAACTTTCTTTACTTTATCCTGTCCCGCTGGGTGTAACGATCGAAAATGGTATAAACAGGGTTTACGTGAAAACGAAGAAAAGAAAGTTCACCGCACAGATTGGTATGCGAGGAAACCAACAGGCTATCCGTGTAAATGCGTCTAAAAAAGTTTTATGGGGCTGGGTGGAATATACGACTGCGTACTATTGGAAATACACGCCTAACGGCCCTGTACAATTTGGTAAAGAAGTGAAAAGCGGTCATGACATTATGATCGTGGGCAATCCTTTCCCAAATGGAGCGAAATTGTATATGTGGACTCGCGGTACCGGTGAAGAAAACTGCGGAATAATGACTGTGCAATTGTAATCCTTATTGAACCGGATTATTCACCAATCATTCGGGACGAATCTCTGATATAGCCAAATGTTCGTCCCGAATATTAAAATTATCATTTTATGAGCAGGAAAGTATTTACTTGTTTTATAGTGATTTTCTTTTTTCTAAATAAAGCCGCTTCTTACGGTCAGGAATTTCAAGTGTCGCGTGACACCGTCAAGGTTTCCGTTCAGGAAGGAAATACTTCGCCTCATAACGAAAGAAGCATTACCCCAAAGCCTTTGGATATACGGAAAGCGGTTGATCTTTCTTCCGGCAGTTGCCCGTCCCAGATAACATTTGACGTGCAGAACCCATATAATCCGACATTCCCTACCGACAAATCGCCTTTGCATGAGGGGAATATTCGACCTCCGGTATCATTAAAAGCTATCCTTCCGGCTATTTTTACGGCATAGGCAGGCAGGAAAACTTCATCGGCTTGGGAACAATGAACTATGCAGGTATCGGATATGTATATTCTCCCGGTTGCTGGTCATTTAACTTGCAGGCATATACCGTAAAATGGAGTGTCCCCAGACGCGAGAGTCAGCTATTGGGATTGTCCGGGCTGTTGACATATCCCGTCAACGAGAAAATTCGTCTAAACACATTTGCCTCATACTCCTTCATTCTTTCTTCTCCTTTCAGTTCCTCGAATTACGGGGGATTCGTTTCCTATGACATCATTCCCAACTGGGGGATGGATTTCGGCGTCAGAAGCCATACCGATTTTCCGTTGCATAAAACGAAAACGCTTCCGATAGTAGCTCCGTATTTTCAGTATAAAGGCAACAAATTGGGTATTGATATCGGTGGCGGATTATTTAATTTGCTATTCAAATAACCTGCACTGATTTCTATCGTTACTCCTGAAGCGAGGATTATAAGATAAAGGTATTATCTTTTCATCGAAAAACCTCTTTTCTGCTGCTGGTCATAATTCCCTTCCACCACATTGTCAACTTCCCGTCTGGCTTTGATTTGCTCCCGGTTGTCAAATTCACCCTTTTGCCTGGCAGTGAAGTACAGGAAATCCCCTGCCGCCTGATGTGATTGTCTGTCATCCCCGAACAGGTTAAGGGCGTTCTTGATGTCATATACCTGTTCCGTGTCAAAACGGGACTTGTAATAATCACGGGCAAAACGGATGATACTGTGTACCGCCTTGCGGAAGATGTCGTTTGTTTTTAGCAGCAGGAAACTGAGGCAGCCGATGATATGGCTTTGCCATGCAATCCGGTTCTTGAGTCTCGTAGTTTCCTGTACATGTTCCGTTTCCTTGCGGTTCAGTTCGGACCGGTGTTTGGCCTCCAGTTGCATCAGCTCACGGCTGTGGTCGTTCTGTATGGTCTGGATTTTATCCTGCAACCGTTCGATGGTTTCCTCGTGCGTGGAAATTTCGCTGCGCAAATCCTCTATTTCATTTTTCAGGGCTTTCGATTTCCCGGTAGCCCAGCCGACAGCGGCGTTCAGAAGTTCACTTCCTTTTTCCTTGTTCAGTCTGGAGCGTTTCTCGCTGATAGCCCTGTCAAGGTCTTCACTCTGCCGTTCCTTTTCATTTGCCTTTTCGATAAGGGCGTTGGTAATGCTTTCCGTTTCATGCATCTTTTTGTTCGCCATTTCCAGCTCATGTTCCCGGTATTGCCTCGTGGCATCAAGCCGCTTCATTTCCTCCTTCTGCTTCCCAATGATAAAGTCGTTACGTTCCTGATGTTCCTTGCCTGTAACAGCCTTTGACTGCCCACGCTCCATCAGGAGTATGTCGGATGCCAGATTCTGCATTTCTGTCATATCCTTGTCATTGAGCTTGCAGCTCTTGCCTGTGTCATGGTTCATCCAGTCAAAAACGATATGGGCATGGTAATTCGGCTTGAACCATCTTTCGCCGACTTTGAAACTCTCCCTGTCTTCCGCTTCCGGCTGACCGTTCAGCCAGTGTCCCTCGTCCTTGTGCAGGAAGATCTGGAGAGGAGTGATGCCCCAGCGTCTCTGGCACTCCTCGCCAAACTTGCACATATCTGCCAGTGTCGTGTCCGGTCTGATGAGCAACACGCCCTCACGGATTGGCGAGCATCCAGCCACCTTGGTGATTTTCCCGTTCTTGCCTTTTCGTTCACGTTCCTTCTCCTGCATCGCACGTCCTGTCTTTTCCTTGACCATCCGCTTGATGTAGTCATAGTGCGCCTGCAGGTCGGGATTGCCGAAGCCCGGGTTTATCCACTGCTCGTTACCGGCAGTCAGTTCGGGCACGATGTAGATTTGAGACTTGCCGATATTGCGCATGTACTCGGCAGATCTCCGGTTATGAGCCCCGCTTGATGTGACTCTGCAGGGCTTGATATGTATGCTTGATTTTGTTGCCATATTCTTAAATTTTGATTCAGGTTGTTTGACTAAAGTTATTAGCTGATGTCCGCTCATAACCGCACAGGGTTCTTAGGGGTGTAACCCATAAGCGGAGATTGCAAAGAGAGGATCACTCTTGCTCGGGGTTCTTAGGGCAAAGTGCTCAGATGGCTGGGGCAACGGCAGCCAGCCCCTCGGGAGAGCCCACAACTACGTAAGCGGAGCGTGTAGTTATAGTGGGCTATATCAATGGCAAGCCATTGTCCATACACTACAACCTCCGGTTTCCGCTCTCCCCCGTTAAGGAGGGTTTCCGTCACCGCTGCCGATGGAGGATGCACCGACCAGCACAAGTCCCAGATCATCTATCAGCTTTTGAAGGGCGGGGTTCTTTTCTATCATCCTTTGCAGGATTCTTTCCGCTTCCACCAGATGGTCGGCTGTACAATTTATCCTGCTTTCCCGTATCTGGAAGATTATCCAGTCGGCTATGTCGATATGGGCCGCCTTCTGCTCCGGCGTTGCGTTCTTCTCTATGAGGTCAGAGCACAATCACCTTGCAGAAGGTCATGCCGTCGGCACGCTCTTTCCATTCGGCATAGGCATCGGCATCCGGAAAGAGAAGCACGGTCCGTCCGGTCAGCACACGGAGCTTTCCTCCCGCAACTGGCTTTGCCTCCTGGCCGCCAGCCATACATAACCGGGGAAGAGGGCGGAACCGATAACGGCACTCTTCTCGGATTCCACCAGAACCGCCACCTTGTCAGGATAGACACTCAGCAGGTGTTCCCCGAAAAGGCATTGGGAAAGCTGCCATTCCTCCGCCAGCACCCGCTGCCTTTTCAGTATGCTGTGTATCCAGTTCACTGCCGATGCCTGTCCGTCCTTTACACGGTGTCCGTTCTCGGGATTGTACTGCATCACCTTGCCTGTCCGCACCTTGTTCTCCCGGTCAATCTGCCAGAAGATGACCGCACCGTCACGGGTAGCTCCCAGACGGTAATCCTCCATCAACCGTTCCAGCACTTCCTTTGCCTTGCTGCCGTAATAGGAATCAAGCAGCATTGAAGGAAACGGCAGAAGTTGCTATGCAAGCTCTGCGATTTCTCCACATAGTATGGCGGTATGTGACCGATGGCTGTCTGTCGCAGCGGTTGCTTGGGTTTTCTGCGCCATACATTGCCTGCCGGAAGAGAAATCATCGGCGGTCCGGCATTCGGGGTGGTCGTGAAAATACTGTTTGGGCGTATAATGATACCCGCAGCCGCTTTCGTGGTTGCACCTGCCGACTGACGGGTGAAGGGACGTACCGCTTTCATCCACGTAGTAGGCGAAGGAACGTCTGTCCCCGCAATTCGGACAGGTATGCCGTGTTGACGTTCCTTTATATTTCTGTAATGAATAGTTGCTCATGACTTTTTTTGATGATTGGTTTTCTACTGTTGTCCCGCTGTCCCACTGTCCCGTCCCCTAAAGGCTGGGACACTTGGGACACCCCGGGACACTCTGGAAAATCAGGACCCGGTTTGTATGGTCCCATCTCCTGTAAATGATACGGTCAGCCGTCATACAGCCATGTACAGGCTGCTTTTTCATGGCTTGTCCTCCCCCTTTTCATGGCCTGCAAACAGATCCGCCTGCTTCACTTCTCTTGCTGTCCCGCTTGTCCCATCTGTCCCATGCTGTCCCACCTGTCCCATTGTCCCGTTCTCCTTGGGACGGGACAGCGGGACACCCGGGACGGCCTCGTTCCTGTCCTCCTTGCTGCGCTGGATTATCCGGCTGACGGTGGACTTGCCGCAATTGACCTGTGAGGCTATCTCCCGGACTGACTTCCCCGATTGGGACAGTTGCAGAATCAGGCTATCCCTTTGTCCCGATTCGTTGTCACCCAGTTTCTTCAGGTGTTCCTTTTCCGTTGAATAACCCCTGAACACGAATTGCAGGAAGGCATCCGTTTTCTCAATCTCATAGACAATCACATTGTCGGCATCGTACGAGAATGTCCCGTAACGGACCTTGAGCTGCTTCACATAGCGGAGTCCTCCGTCCAGTGCGCTTTTCCCAATGACAAACACGCTGTCAAAGAAATTGTAGAGCCGCTTGCTTCCGGCAAGGTCGTTGGACGTGATGGAACAGTCCAGTGAACGCTTTTGGGGTGTGTGCCAGGACAAGGATGGAAAGCCCGTATCTCTTTTTGAGATTGTTGAGCTGTATCATCAGCCGTCCCGCCGCATCGCCTTTCTCCATGGCACAGCACAGGTAAGTAAGGTTGTCAACGATGAA
>ENA-OQDT01001348-OQDT01001348.1-human-gut-metagenome-genome-assembly--contig:-NODE-1348-length-14409-cov-2.394973_pt1 | contig 14409 bp, 9 predicted proteins | sample MGYA00242786_ERZ504617 | MGnify/ENA primary metagenome ERZ504617 (study PRJEB26092, sample SAMD00036337) | human gut metagenome | host: Homo sapiens | study: EMG produced TPA metagenomics assembly of...
ATGGAGATAGGGGCTTTTGCTATCGCCCAGTTCTCGTTGAGGGCAATCGGACCGATTTCCTTCTTTACCAGTTCCCTGTCTCCGCTGCGCAGACGCAGTTGTACCCACTGACCGGAGGAGATTCCGGTGGTTCCGCTGACTTTCACGGTAAAGTCTCCGCGCTTGGCATTCTCGGTTACGGAAGCGAGCTTGGGGGAGTTACCGGCATTGTTCGGACCGTTGGTGTGCTTGATTGCCAACAGTATAGGTGATGAACTGAGGTTGCTGATACTTGTCGGCAGATTAGGCGTTTCCATGATCAGACGCGTCTTGTCGGGACCGTCTCCTTTGATCACAAAGTTGCCGCCATAGATTTCAATGCCACTGCTGACATTGTTGTTTTTCGAGTCAACGGCGTCCTTCTGCTTGCTTTCGTCGCGGGTGTTGTCGTCGTCGTTGTGAAGAACGTAGTCGCCTGCGGGGAAATAGATTACAATCTTCGCGTTGGCGTTCAGCTTGTTGGTTCCGTTTACTCTTGTCATACCTTTCTCTTGCAGGATGCTGATCAGCGCTTCACGGGCGGTCATGTTCTTGGCGGTCATGCGCTCTTTTACGTTGATCACTTGGTATCCTAAAGAAAATGCGCCTTGCGGCGCACTTTCTCCATGATTATATCCGGCATACGAATAGTCGAGCAGCACATTGTCCTCTCCCTGCCTGAAGCGTTGCCAGGCTAAAGCCGAGTTGGCATCTATCTCCGTGGTCAGCAGTTTTACCGGAAGTTTCACTACCCGGCAGTAACCTTCTTTCGAGAATATCTTGATGTAAATCTGTTCTTCGTATTCTTTCCCTTGCACGTTTGTCTTTGGGGCGGTGACGATCAGTTTGTTTTCCGTCAGTTTCACGCCCCATGTCTGGTTTTCGATGGTGGCTGTTTCCACGTTGGCTTGTTCTACAAGGAATTCCTGCTTTTGTCCCAGACCGAAAGTGGCTGTGCCTTCATACTTGATTGTCAGGTAGAAGTCTTTTCCGTAGATGGGGACTTTTACTTGGCTGTTGTCGGCACGGATGGTAAAGGTGATCTGTCCGGTCGCCTCGTCGATGGTTACGTTACTGAATAGGGAACTTGCGTTGGCAACGGCTTGCGTTCCGTCGGCAATCTGGTTGTTGCCCAATTTGTTCCAAGTGCTTCCGTTGTCGATAGAGATCAGCCAGAAACCGTTTGCATCTACTTTCAGTTTCGGGGTGACGCCTGCTGTTCCCGCTTCGGGGATGGCGCTTACCGGTTTGTCGTTAACGAGCAGTTCGGTGGTCATGTCGTTGATGGTATATGCCCAGTGACCTGACGCGTTGACGCTGAACAAAGGCATATCGTTCATGTCTACTTTGCCGCTGTATATGGTTACAGTTTCGCCGTTACTCAGTTCGATGGTATAGTTGTCCTGTTCATCCTTGCTATATCCCACTACCAGAATCTTACCTTCAACCATCTGCTGATAGTTGCTGATGTCCGAGTTCATCTGTTCTATGCTCGCTTCCAGATTGGCTACCCGTTCTTTCAGGTTGTCAATGTCGGAGCGCAGATCATCCCGTTCGTCGCACGAGTAAAGTGCGACGAGGAGGGTGATACATATGATTGATATTACTTTTTTCATACGTTAGTCGGTATTAGTTGATTGCACCGTATTCGGCATATTCTGCATTCGGAACGAAGATACCGTTGGCGAGGTCGAAGGTGCCGCCGTCGAACGGATTTGCTTCTGCCAAAGGAACTACTGTGTTTGGGTATCCGGGAGCAGCGGTTCCTCCGAACGGATTGAGGTTGATTACAGAAGTTCCGTTGTTATAGCGAATATTATCTGCAAATGTTAATGTTCCGATAGCTCCGTCTCCTACATTGATTAATGTGGCGTTCTTATTTCCAAAGTTTGCGTTATAGAAGAATAAGAGGTTAGAGAAAGTAACATCGTTATTTACATTTGCTCTTACAAGGGACTGAGAACTAGATATAAAATTGATGAATGTATTATGGCTGATTATCACTTTTGAATCCAAATTCTGTCCTTGTGCAAAGAGCAGACAACCGTTAATCGTATATTCTATTGTAGAAGGATAAACTACATTGTTTTCGAACGTTACAGATGTGCATGTGAGTCCCTTGGTGAAGTTTAATACGCGTGAAGCTGTCCAATCTTTAGTCACATTAAATTTAACTAAGCTCTTAATGATAGAAATATTTTCAGATACGCCTGCATTATCGGCTGCGCAATTAACCAGATTTCTGGCTTCATACACAGAAAATTCGCTATTACTGAATGCCAGATGAGAAAGATTGCCTGTAATTGAGAATACATAGTTGGCAAGTGTGCTGGCATCCATGTTGATATTCATAATGAAAGCTCCCTTAGCACTTGCTGTTCCTAAGATAATAGGTTTGCTGACAATACATTTAACCTTTTGCTCTGCATTGTCTCCGATAAGAACTAGGTTATCGAGAGTTCCGGTCCCAGTATACGTAATTTCAACTCCCGGTTTGATGAAGTAAACTCCTGCCTGGCTGATTTCCTTGCTTTCAGACTCGGAAGTAATCAAGGTTGCTTCTCCATATCCATCTGCGCCATCCTTTTGTATTTTGATTCCGTTTATTTCGATAGTTCCTCCTGCGTTGTAAAGTTCGTAGTAACTGTCAACTACTTCAATTGCCTTCACCTGAATCTTGGCAACCGCCCAACTGGCACCCTTATTAACCTGCACTGTTACGTCGGAACCGTTATCCGCCGTTGCACGTGTACTCATTGCGTTTGCCGGAGCTGTAATGCTCAATGTAGCTACATTGGTCGTTTCATCCGCTTCGCTCACAGTAGCCACCCATCCGGCAGGAGCAGTAACGATAATGTTTTCACCTTTCACTTTTACAGTCGTAGTGGCAGTCTTGCCATAGCCTATTTCCCAGTATCCGTTCTTCATTCCGGTTTCCGGTTCGGTGATTTCGCAAAGCAAGTCTTTTACGATAGGGATAGAGATGGCTTCCGTCTGTCCTTTCAGTTTGACAACGAAGAATTCCCCGGTTGAATCTACGTATACTTCCTCAAAGAAAGAGTCTGCACTGCTTCCTCCGGAACCATTGCTGACTGCGGATACCTTTTGACCGTCTGTATCGAGTACGTCTTCCCAGCTGGTTCCGTTATCATAACTTACCTGCCAGAAACTCCCTCGTCCGTAATCCGGAACTTGGGAGCTATACCATCCTTACCGGGAGTGCCCACAGCCTGAACAGGTATGCCATTCTGCATCAATACCTCACCGTTCACTACCCATTGACCCTCGTCATTGACAGTAATCTCAGGATAAGCTACTTCTCCCTTCGAGCCTTGTGTCAGTGAGATGGTTTCTCCGTTACTCAGTTTCAGTTTATATGTACCGTCTGTATTCGTCACTTCTGTGATAGTCTGACCACCTTCAAGCAGTCGCTTGATAGCTGTCATGTTATCGTTCAATAGACTGACTTGCGCTTCCAAAGACTCTACGCGGTCTTTCAGATTGTCAACATCGTCTCTCAAGTCGTCTGTATCGCACGCTGCCAATGCAAACAGCGCAAATGCGGTTAACATGATTGATTTAAAGTAATTCATAGATATAATGTATTAATTATTATTTTATTCGTTTATTGTTATTCCACTACGTTCACCACCATGTGATAAGTAGTCGTGGAGGAATGATCGATATTGGCATTACGAGCGAGGAATGTCACGTTGTAGATACCAATTTGATTGTAGGTATATGTGTACTTATCCAGACGCTGGGTAATATCCTTTACTTTCGTTCCCTGATCGGGGCTGCAAGAGTTAACGGTAATCAGATCGGAAACCAGCCAGCTGTATTTCAGCGGATCGTTGGCATTGGTACTATGGATGAAGAAGGAGCCGCCGCCTACACCTGTCAGGTTCCAGATACCGGATACGTTATTGGTAACTGTCCCGTATTCACGGTCTTTAGTCATGGCTGCCTGGTCTTTCAGGTTCCATTTGTTCTTCATGTTGATCGGAGTAAAACCGAAAGAACCGGCAGAGAATTCTGCCTCTTGTCCGCTCGTCATTACATTGTTGATGTGCATCCGCTCAAAATACATTTTGGATTGTGCCACTGTATTGTTGATACCGCGATAGCAAATGGCGATAGCAATACGTTTGCCCATGTATTCTTTCATATCAAAGCTGTATGGGGTAGCAAGACTGGCACCACTCACCACCTTTGCTGGGAAATCAGACTGCGGAATCAGTTCCTTCCACTTGCCGTCCTTTTCAAATTGTTCCACCAGCAAAGAGTCGGCTTCAAAATTATCTTTGTATAATCCGGTGAATTCGTCGGAGATATATACGTGTTTCTCCAGCGTTGTACTCGGATTTCCGTGCTCGAACCAGATAGAGAAGTTCAGCATAGACGACTTGATCTGTGAAGGATCAATCGTTTCGCGTTCGCGATATTCGTATTTGCTGCCCGCTTCTCCACTGAAGAATGTCAGGAAGTCCGGATCGCCCGAAAGGATGAACTCTATCGGAGTACCTTTCTTGGCAGTAATGATCTGTCCGTCGAAGCTTACATTCTCGTTGGTCGCTACTTTTACGTGCAGACCTACCGCTTCGTCCAGCCCGTCGCTGCAAGCCCCGAAGAAGAGGCTTGCTATACAGATGGCTATGAGTTTATATGTTTTCATAATCTATGATGCTTTTATCGATGAATACTGTGATTACCAACCCGGATTGTTCTGTGTGATATCTTTGTTCACACTCATTTCCGCATCCGGAATCGGGAAGTAGTTGTAGGTGCTGGAGATGTTGAAGTAGGTATATACGTTGGTAGGTCCCTGTGTCCAGTTATTGCCGGATTGTGCTTCGGTTACCAATGCTCTCATATTCTTCACATACTCACCCCAGCGGATCAGGTCGAAACGACGGGTGTATTCGAAACAAAGTTCCATGGCACGTTCGTCTTTCACGGTCTGGCGGAATTCTTCCTGTGTCATGTCGGGAAGCTCGTTCAGTCCGGCACGTTCTCTTACTTCCTTCATACATTGGTAAGCCAGAGTGGTAGGACCGTTGTTCGCTTCGTTTTCCGCTTCTGCGATCATCAGCAGTACGTCTGCATAACGCAGGATCGGGAAGTTGATAGCTGTATAGTTCTTGTCTTTTTTATCCGCTTCGTATTCACGACGGTATTTGCCGCACATACGGCTGAAGTTCTTGGTAGCTGTAGTCTTTTCTGTGTCATCTGCGTACTGGTAAGTTCCGCGTTGCTGACCGTATTGGGACATTACTTCAGCAAGTTTGCCCTGCTCAAATTCACGGTGGGTAACGCCTGTATTCTTACCTCCGGCTTCTTTGTATTCAAACGGAGCGATACTCCAGTTGAAACGTTTGGTATCACCGTTGTTCACATAAAGGTTATACAGTTTCGGAGTGCTATAGATAAAGGCATAGCCATATCCGGGGTCCTTGGCTCCCGTCACATCGCTTTTGGAGGACAGGTCCGGACCGGCCAGTCCGATGATGTTACCGATACGGCCTTCGGCTTGTGTATCCGAAGTGTTGTTTCCTGCAAATTCGGCTTCCCAGATGCTTTCGTTGGCAGTGGTGTTATACTTGTCGGAACACATATCGATGAAAGGGTCCCAGTAGTTGGCAGCCAGTTTGTGACCGGCAGTCATTACTTTCTGGGCGTAGAAGCTGGCTTTCTCGAAATAGTCTTTCTTTTCTGCCTGTGTGGCATTGCGGCCTTCACGGTAATGCTCGCCTGCACGGAACATATATACACGTGCCAGTATGCCCCATGCGGTGGACTGGGAGATACGTCCCGGCTTGTAAGCAAGGTCGGATGCCGATTTCAGACCAGTCTCGGCTGCGTCTGCCATTTCGGAAACGATGAAGTCGTAGATCTCCTGCTTGTCCGTACGCGGGATGTTCAGGTTGGTAACGCTTTGGGTCGAAACCGTTTTGAAAGGAACATCTCCCCAGCATTCTACCAGATTGAAATAATAGAATGCACGCAGGAAGCGGGCTTCGGCGATATACTGTTCTTTGACGCCTGCATCGAAACCGTTTACTTTGTCGATGTTTTCGAGGAACATATTGGCACGGTTGATGCCTGAATAGAGGGCATACCAGAAGGCAGTCACGGCGTTGTCACTGGTGGTGGCGTTGTTGCAGATCAGTCCGGTAGATGCGGGACCGCGTCCGCTGCCTCCGTAGTGGGATAAGTCGTCACCGGCTACGAGGTACATATAGTCGCCGCCGTAGAAAGTAGGTTGCGACAGTATGGCGTAGACGCCTGTCAGGAAGGAGTTGGCTTCAGCGGGGGTGTTGAAGTAGTTCTCCGGCGTCAGTTTGGTAGGTTCTTTGTCCAGAAAGTCACAGGATGCCATGCTGAAACCTGCCAATAGAGCTATGATTGTTATTTTTAATGCTTTCATAATCGAATACTTTTTTCTAACTGTTACTATCATTATCCGTTTAGAATCCCAGGCTTACACCGAAGCTGATAGAGTATGCTCTCGGATAGGAAGAGTAGTCCAGACCGGGAGTGAGCGCACTGTTGCGTACAGATACTTCCGGATCATAACCGGAATAGCCGGTACATGTCCACAGGTTTTGTGCGGCAACGTAAACACGTGCTTTGTCTATCTTCCATTTCTTCACCAGCTTGGCGGGGAAGGTATAGCCTACTGTTACGTTCTTCAGACGCAGGTACGAACCGTCTTCGATGATGCGTGAAGAGATCACACGGTTGGAAGAGGAGTTGGTAGCCGCAGGGATGTCACTGGTCGGATTTTCCGGTGTCCAACGGTTGGCATAGCTGGCGTACTGGTTCAATTCGCGTGAACGGTTGTTGGAGCTTTCAAAGAACAGGCGGTTGGCATTCATGATATCGTTGCCGTATGACCACTGGAAGAAGATGCTCAGATCGATGCCTTTATATTCAAAGTTGTTGGTGAAACCACCGGTATGTATCGGAAGTCCGCGTCCGATAATCGTACGGTCGTTGGAGTCAACTACTCCGTCTCCGTTAAGGTCGGCATATTTGGGCATACCCGGCTGAGTGTTGGTCTCAGTAGAGTAGTGGGGCACTCCCGGTTTCAGGCTGTATGAGTTACCCGATTTGTTGAAGTCGTCGTACTTGTATGTACCTTCATAGACATAACCATACATCAGTCCCATCGGCAGACCGACTTTGGCGATGTAGCTGGACTGACCGTTGTAGTTCTGGTCGAATTGCGCGGCAGTCAGCAAGGCTGTCTGATTCTCCGACAATGCCAGTACTTTATTCTTATTGAATGAAATGTTGAAGTTAGTCGTCCACTTGAAGGCGCGTGTCTGGAAGTTGACGGTGTTCAGACTAAGTTCCAGACCATCGTTACGTACTTTACCGATATTCTTGGTAGCGCTGTAATAACCCGAAGAAAAAGGCAGGGAAGCGTCCAGCAACAGGTCGCGGGTGGTCTTCCGGTAAATATCCATCGTTATGCCGATGCGTTCGTCGAAGAATCCGAGGTCGAGACCTGCGTTCCATTGTTCGGTTGTTTCCCATTTCAAATCCTTGTTGGGCAGAGAAGTAGGAACAACACCTGCATTCGTCGCATCATTGTCGAATGGATAGACGCCGCTTGGGAGGGAGTTTGTCGATGTATACGAGCCGACTCTTGATTTCAATACCGCCAGCAGCGCATAATAATCATATTCGCCGATACGGTTGTTACCCGTGAGTCCCCAGCTCAAACGAACCTTACCACTGGACAGTACACTTTTCAACGGCTTCATAAATTCTTCTTCCGAGAAGCTCCATGCGAGAGAACCGGAAGGGAAGTATCCGTAACGGTTGTCCTTGTTGAACTTGGAAGAACCGTCGGCACGGAAAGAAACGGTAGCGTAATATTTAGACATATAGTTGTAAGTCACACGTCCGAGGTATGATAACATCGCCCATGAAGACTTTGCCGAAGTGGTAGTACCTGCCTGTCCTTCGCTCATGCCTGCCATACCGAGTGATTCGTTGGGGATGTGTGTTGTGCGGAATGAATAAATCTCATAGTCCGAGTTCTGGAACGTGATACCTCCCAATACATTGAGGAAGTGTTTCTTTTTGATGTTAGTCTGATAAGTCAGGGTGTTTTCGTTCAGCCATGTCAGGCGTTCCTGGCGGGTTACCTGAGCATTCACTTTATCTGTAGAGGTAGGACCTCCGTAGCGGGTATTCGAGTTGTTGAACTGATCCTGCTTGCGTGAATCATAAGTATATCCGGCGGAAACTTTCAGTTTCAGTCCTTTCAGTACTTCGTATTCTGCGAATCCGTTCATTTGAAGGTTATTGGTGTAGCTCTTCCGGTATTCGTTCTTCTGCGATTTGATCGGGTTGAAACGGTAGTCGTTGCTTGAATCTACGGCGTTGTCCGTTGAACTGTCCATCAGGAAGCTGAGCGGAGTGTCGGGGGAAGTCACCGGACGGTATCCCCATACGCTATAGAAAAGGTTGTTCATACCACTGTAAGAGGTGGATGATGGAGTACTACCTGTCTGGATAGAGCGTGAATAGTTGGTGGTCAGGCTCATGTTCAGTTTGCCGCGACGGACTACTGTGTTCATACGTCCTTGCATACGTTTGTAACCGGTTTCTATCAGCGTACCGTCCTGATCGAAGTAAGATAAGGAAGCATTGTAGCGTACACCTTCCGTACCACCGGCAAGTCTGACCGTATGATTCTGCTGCCAGGCAGTCTTGAATATCTCGTCCTGCCAGTTATATTGCGGTATGTCTTTATAATCGTCCAGTGTCCATTGCTTGCCTTCGTAGTTCATCAGGTATGAGCCGGCAACGACGGTAGGATACATTTCATTCTGTAGCTTGACAAACTCATAAGCATCCATCATCGGAATAGTGCGGGTGACGTGCTGCACACCGAAACTACCGTCATAGGACAACTGTGCCCGTCCTACCTTACCTTTCTTGGTGGTGATGATGACAACACCGTTGGCACCGCGCGCACCGTAAATGGCCGTAGCCGACGCATCTTTGAGGAAGTCGAGCGACTCGATATCGGAAGGGTTCAGCGTCTGGCTGCCGATGAATCTTCTATCGGGAAACCGTCGATAACGAACAGCGGCGAGTTTTCTTGTGTCAGCTGAGTTGTTACCACGGATCACGATGCTCATGTTGCCGCCCGGCATACCTTCGCCCGAAGTTACGTTGACTCCGGCGATACGTCCGCCGAGTGCCTGATCGAATGAAGCGACGGGGGCGGTAAGTACATCTGCCATGTTGGCTTTCGCCACGGAACCCGTAAGGTCGCGGCGGCGTACTTCCTGATAGCCGACAACCACTACTTCGTCCAGCGTTTTAGATCTTCTTTTAATGTGATGACCATGGTTTTTGCGAGTCCGCCTTTTGTTCTACGGGTGACGTAGCCGATAAAGGAAATAACCAAGGTAGCGTTCTTTTGGGGGATGTTAAGAGTGAATTTACCGTCAAGGTCGGTGATCGTTCCCTGCGAAGTGCCTTTTACCTGAACACTGGCTCCGGGAACACCTTCTCCTAGATTATCCTTCACAGTACCTTTGACAAGTACTTGTGCAAGCACAAATGGAACAGAAAGCAGGAGCATTCCCAAAATGGAGAGCATCCTTTTTCTTGTCTGGTTGGATAGATGTTTTTTCATATATTAAAAATTAAGTGATTTTGTTGAATTTACGATGGCAAAGATATACGCATTGATTGTTCTCATATGGATAGAATTATTCAAGATTGATACAAAATAATACAAATCTGCTATTCTCATTGGTTATCTTGTCTTTACCGATTCAAGCAGTTCGGACAGCTCTCTGACAACTTCCGGATGCTGTTTCGCTACATTGTTTTTCTCCGATGGATCGGCGGATAAATCGTACAGCTTGGGGATGCCTGTCATGCCCAGGTTCCATTTTTGTCCAGTATTTCGATGGCGGGGGCGTCACTCGGTTCGATGTACTTCCATTGTCCTTTCACGATGGCGAGCGTATTATTGAGATTTTGCTGTACGATGTATTCACGACTGGTGTCGTCTTTTCCCAGAAGCGTGTTCAGATGTTCCTGACTGTCAGGAGCTGCGCCTTCCGGAAGCGGTTGTTTCAACAAGGCGGCAAGTGAGGCAAAGATATCGATTTGCGAGAAGAGAGCCTGTTGCTTGTTCGGCTTCACTTTGGCAGGCCAGCGGACGATAAACGGAATGCGGGTGCCGGCTTCGTAAGCGCTGTACTTTCCACCACGGTAAATACCCATCGGGGTATGTCCGTTGAGGCGTTCGAAGGCTTGGTCCTGGTAGCCGTCGTCGATGACGGGGCCATTGTCGCTGGTGAATATCAGGATGGTGTTGTCCGTCAGCTGGAGGCTGTCGAGGGTGTTCATGATCTCTCCGATGGTCCAGTCGAGTTGCAGAATTACGTCTCCGCGGGTTCCCAGACCGCTTTTCCCGGCAAAGCGGGGATGTGGGACGCGCGGTACGTGTACGTCCTGCGTACCCATATATAAGAAGAAAGGTTCTTCCTTATGGGAGGCGATAAAGTTCTTTGCTTTATCGGTGATGATGTCGGCGATGTCTTCGTCTTTCCAGAGAGCGGACTTGCCTCCGGTCATCCAACCGATGCGGGGATGCCGTTGATTATCGTATTGTTATGTCCCTGACTGGGTTTTAGTTTTACGAGTTCCGGATTCTCTTCGCCTGTAGGCCAGTCGCCTACTTTATGCTCGTAGTTCACAGTGATCGGGTCGTTCGGGTCGAGTCCTACCACGTGTCCGTTCTCGACGAATACACAGGGGACACGGTCTACGGTTGCCGGAATCACGAACTCGTAGTCGAAGCCGATACTTTGGGCGTTGGGGGTGATGTGGCCGTTGAAGTCGGTGCCTCCCTTCGGACCGAGTCCAAGATGCCATTTGCCGACAACTCCGGTGGCGTAACCTGCTTCTTTCAGCATATCGGCCATGGTGACGCAGGTGGTGTCGATGATCAGTTCCGAGTTTCCGGGGGCGATGCCTGTGTTCTCCTGTCGCCACGGGTACATGCCTGTCAGGAGTCCGAAGCGGGAAGGGGTACTGGTGGCGGAAGTTGCATAGGCGTTGGTGAACTGTACGCCCTGTCCGGCAAGGCGGTCGATATGGGGAGTACTGACCTTTGTTGCTCCGTAGCAGCTAAGGTCGCCTATGCCAAGGTCGTCCGCGAATATATAAATAATGTTAGGCTTTTGTGAGTTTTGTCCGTTGTCTTTTTGTACTTTCTGATTGCATCCGGTCAGCAGGGCTATACCGGGCAATAGCGGTAGTAAACGTGAGACATTCTTCATAATGTTGATCTTTTATGGAGTGATTACTGAACACAAAGATAAGAGGATTGGCGGAAATGAGTGAGCAGGAATGTACAGGTGTGATACAAAATTGTCCATTCTAAAGGGTTAAATGTTCCGGGGCTACGGATGCCTTTTCCTGACATCGTAGCCCGGATCTTGTGCCACGCTGTTGGCACAGCTGTGCCACCGCGATGGCACGGTCGTGCCAGCAGCGTGGCACAAGTGTGCCAACAGGAGGGAACTACTTTGGCATAGGTTCTCCTGTTACAAATGCTACTTGCTTACCTGTTTGTGGGTTATTGATCCGTTTCTTCGTTCCCTTCTTCCTCTTTTTCTTCACCCTTGCGGTAGGCAAGCGGACTGACGTGATAAATCTCCTTAAAGCATTTACTGAAATAGCGGGAAGAAGAGAAACCGATGCGGTCGGAAATCTCCGTAATGTTCAGCTCCGGATTGTTCCGCAGCATGACGGCTCCTTTCTTGAGACGGATACTTAATATAAAGTCATTCGGTGTCTGACCGGTGACGGCTTTCAGCTTCGTGAACAGATTGGTACGTGCCATCCCCATTTCACGGGCGAAGATGTTGACGTTAAAGTCCGTATTATCCAAGTGCTGTTCGATGATGGCCATGGCACGGTCCAGCATTTCTTTATCCATCGGGTTGGTGGCAAGCATCTGGGCAAAAGCCTGTGGCTGTTTGCTGAATTTCTCCTGTAGCAACCGTCGGGAGTTCACCAGATTGTTGCAACGGGAGATCAGGAGATTGGTATTGAACGGCTTGGTGATATAATCGTCCGCGCCGATCTTTAATCCTTCAATGTTGTGTTCCACGGCTGTACGTGCCGTCAGTAGTACTACCGGGATGTGACAGGTGTTGAAGTCCGTTTTGATTTGCTTACAGAGTTCCGTACCCGACATACGTGGCATGACAACGTCACTCAGTATGATGCTTGGCATATCTTTTTGTATGATATCCAATGCCTCTACACCATCGGAAGCGGTGGTGACCTGATAGAATGTTTCGAAGATACCTACCAGCATTTGTTTGATGGATTCGTTGTCTTCCACTATCAGCATTTTCGCATCTTCGATGCGTTTGTTGTCTTCCTCCTTCCATTCGGAGTCGGGCAGTATTTCTACGGTTGGAACGATTGTTTCCGGTTGTTGCTGAATGTTGGTGTCGGCGTTGTCCCGTACGATTTGTTCCTCCGTGAAGTGCTGGTTACCCGATTTCAGCGTAATGATAAAACGGCTTCCCTTGCCCGGTTCGCTCTCTACACGGATGGTTCCGTGATGAAGTTCGATGATACCTTTTGTCAACGCCAGTCCGATGCCTGTGCCGGCTCCGGTATTCAGCGAGTCGAGGTGTTCGGTCTGATAGAAGCGGTCGAATATCTTATCGATCTCGGCGGCAGCAATACCTGTTCCTGTGTCTTTGATTTCGATAATGACGTATTTATCCTCCTGCGATACGTTGATGGAGATGGTATCTTCCGCCTTCGTATGCTTCAATGCGTTGGACAGCAGATTGTTCACTACCTTCTGCATCTGCTTCTGGTCGTACCATACTTCAATATCATCCGACTGCTTGTTGAACTTGAAATTGATTTGCTTGCTGCTGGCGTATTCAAGGAATAACAGATAATTCTCGTACAGGAAGTTCACCAGATTATGTCGGCTGACTTTGATTTTCATGTGCCCTTGTTCCTGCTTGCGGAAGTCGAGCAGTTCCGTAATTAGTTCACGCAGTTGGAGGCTGTTTTTGTAAATTCCCAATATCTTGTGATAAATATTAGGTGTGAATGTCTGTACTTGCAACAGCGTTTCTACCTGTCCTACGATCAACGTCAGCGGAGTGCGGAATTCGTGGGAGATGTTGGTAAAGAAGCGTAGCTTGGATTGGTTTAATGCTTCGAGGTCTTCGATGTGCTTCTTTTCATATTTCAGTGACTCACGCAGTTTGATGCGGGAATTGTAGTTCTGAATGAGATACCATAACAGACTGACGGTACAAATGGTGTAAATCAGATAAGCCCACCATGTCTCATACCAAGGCGGTAATACACGGATCAGTAGTCGGGCTTCTTCGATACCGTCTCCGTCCGACTTGATGACGAGCGTATATTTGCCCGGATTCAGGTTGGTATAAGTGATAAGCGTCTGTTTGCGGTCGGTGTGATTCCATTCGTCGGAGAAACCTTCGAGGCGGTAGACGATTTCATTTCTGTTGGCAGGGATGAAGTTGGAAGTGGCGTATTCTATGCTGAACATGGATTGGTCGGCTTTCAGGCTGATTTCCGGTGTATAGGCGATGGACTGTTCCAAGATGCCGGTGTCGTCTCCGGCAGTGATCTCCTTACCGTTGACCAGCAGGCGGGAAAGGATGATGCTGTAGGACTTGGGCGTAAAGTGCAGTTTCTTTTCCCAGAAAGAAATCATGCCTTGGATGCCGCCCAGAAATACTTCTCCGTCATGCGTTACGAACAATGCGTTTTCGTTGACGGCAGTCAGCGGGAATCCGTTTTCTGTACCGTAGTTGTAAAACTTCTTTTGCGGATAGTCAAACTGGGAGAATCCCTGATTGGTAATCAGCAGCAAGTCTCCCTTTTGTATGGACGACTCGAATACTTCGTAGATACAGTCGCTGGATAGGCCGTCTTTCTGCATATCGAAGTTTTCGAAGTCGTTGCTCTCCTTGCGGTAACGGTCGAGCCCGCTTCCGGAAGTGGAGAACCACAGGTTGCCGTTGCTGTCCTGCATGATGTTGTTGACATTGTTGTTGCTGAGAGTGTTCGGAATGGAGGGATTGTGTGCATAGTGGGTGAGCTTGCCAGTGTCGAAGCGGTAAGAATATACGCCCTCTCCGGTAGCGGAAACCCATAGCGTTTCGTCCTTGTCGATGTAGAGGCTGGCCACCATACCGATATTTCTGCCTTCTTTGGTATCCTTGAAAAGATGTTCGCAGGTGCCCGTTGCCGGGTTGAAAAGGCAGACTCCGTTTTGTGTGGCGATGATCAGTTTGTCTCCGTAGGGCACGATGTCGCGTACAATATCCGAGGGCA